>Ga0307424_1000082_pt1 | contig 40792 bp, 48 predicted proteins | sample SalMarWE160320MG_FD_202157 | JGI IMG/M metagenome (GOLD analysis project Ga0307424, IMG submission 202157) | Salt marsh sediment microbial communities from the Plum Island Ecosystem LTER, Massachusetts, United States - WE1603-20 | ecosystem: Environmental > Aquatic > Marine > Intertidal zone >... | reverse complement strand
TCAGAGAACCAGCCGAATCTGTCCTGGGAGAAAAGGCTATCGGCGGTCGAAGCGTCCCCAGCGCTGGTCGCTTCGGTGAACCCGACGACCGCAGCTTCCGCAGAGGAGGCGCAGGCCACCCCAGGCGAGGATGAACAGCTCGCCACAAGCGCCATCGCAGCTGCTGACAACATGACTGTCAATCGGAACCGCATGTTGCAAAGGTACCCGATCACCAGATCTCGAACGACAACGCTCCGATCGCGAGCGAGGATGGACACAGGCCGAGCTGGCGGAACGGTTGAGTGACCGGGATGACAGGCCCTGGACCTTCTCGATGGTTTCCGACGCCGAGACCGCCGGCCGAGCAGACCGCGACCGGCAGTTCACCGTCAACGAGGTGAGCGTCATCGCCCGGGTGTTCCAGGTGTCGGTGATCGCCCTGTTCGTGCCCGACCCGACCCAGCTCGTGCGGATCGGCGAGGGCGTCTACACGCGGGAGGACTACGTCGACCTGGTGCTGCAGTTCCCCCCGGAGACGATGCCCGACGGTTTCGAGCGGCGTCTCCAGAACCGGTACGCCGTCCGCAACCGGGACAGCACCGACCGCCTGGCCCGTAGCCGTCCCGCTCGAGCCTCGGATCCGAGCAGCGAGGTTGCCCAGCACCTCCTCCAGCAGTTCTATCGCGTCGATCGAGGAGCACACGATGTCAAGCATTGAGAAGACCGAGCACGGCACCTATCGGGTTCGCTACCGGACCCCGGATGGGCACTCACGATCGAAGTCGTTGAAGCGCCGAGTGGACGCCGACGCCTTCGCCGCCACCGTCGAGACCACAAAGCTGCAAGGAACCTATACGGACCCGTCGCTCGGAAAGACCCGGTTCGGTGAGTGGGCCAAGTACGTCCAGGACTCCCGGGTCAACCTGGCGCCCTCGACTCAGGCCCGGGACGACTCGTACTTCCGCAGCTTCATCCTTTGACTCTAGGTGCGCTAGAACAGACCCGCTCTGCGAGCTGGTCCTGGGAGAAGGCGCTCGTGGTTGCCCTTGTACTGACTGTGGTCGCCATGGGACTGGTTGCAGGTACACCAGCGCCGGCGCGTGCAGACTCAGTTGACTGCGTGCTGTCCATACTCGCCGGGGTTGTCGCAATTGGGGGCTTCGTGTTCGCCCTCTATGTCGCAATGGACGGATCAGTCCAGGCGGGCTGGGGTCTGGTTATCGCGTCCAATGCATTGTTCATCTCTGCAGCTGGCTACATGCACGCCTGCGTGGGAAGCACGCTTCCCGGGTTCACCGGCGGCGGCGGTGGCGGCGGCGGCGCCTGGTAGCAGCGACTAGAATCCCGACCGTGGCATCGAGAAGAATGATCGCTGCAATGATCCTTGTCGTCGTGAGCATGGGGCTGGTCGTAGTCTCGGCTCTGCGGCAGAAGATATGGTGGCTTGCTCTTCTCGCGGCCTTGTGGGCTCTTGGTGGGGGCGGATACGCATTGGCTCTGCACCGAGGAGGCGCACAGAAGTCGGCGAATAGGAACGACCCGGGGGAGTAGCTACAGGCCGGAGTCTGGGTTGCTCCCCCGTCTTGGGGTGTTCTCAGTTTCGGTTGAGCGGGGGGCGGGCGGCTCGCTCTGGTCAGGGCTCCCGCAGCGGGCGCACTCTCGCTCTCGTTCGAGTGACGGGAGCAGGGGAAGGCCGCAACGAGGGCAGAGTTCCCGCTTGCCTATCGGGCTGCGACCGGTGCGACCGTTTCGCCGCTTGGGTAGGTGACTTCGGTGCCCGTAGCTCATTCGGCCCCCTCGTCGGTTTCGGTTCTGGTTCGTGCCCCGCCCCAAGGTCGACGAGGCCCCGAGGCCAAGCGGGACCGTCGGCGGGCGGCCCGCTGCGAGCGGGCCTTCTTCATCGAGGTAGGAAACGGCATCACGAGTCGCTGTTCCACCTCGGCCGGCGTTGCCAAGTACCGGCCTGGAGGAAGCACACCTTCTTTGGTAAAGGCAGGAATCATCCAGATGTCAACGTTAGGTCGCTCGGCGAAGCGCATCCAGCGAAAGGAGAACCTGTGTTTGGGACGGTGGGGCGGACGGGACGCGTTCTTGAGGGAACTTCCCCTGTGTTGCATCACTACTGACTCTTCCGGAATCCTGTGTCCCATCTGTCCTGGTGTCCCAAGAAGCCGCCGCCCAGCCGCAGTCCTGGAAGGCAAACGGCGCACGACACGGCCACCGAGGTCACACCCTGAACCGTTCCCGACCCCCTACTTCTTGGAGTGTTCGAGCTTCCAGCGGTAGTACCGCCCGTACTCGTCACGGTACGGATGGGGCTCGGAGTCGACAAGCTCCTCCCAGGTGACCGATCCGAACGTCACTGTCCCATCGTCTGGTCCATCCCAGGCGAGATCCCCGTGGCGAAGCACCAAGCCGAGGACCCCAAACGCCCGATCCCCGAAGACCTGATGCCCATACTTGGTGAAGTACTCGGCCCGCAACTGAAGTTGAGACTTCCTTCCGGATATGCCCTGACCGCGCACCTCCCCAGACCGCCACTTCGCCTCAGCCATGAGCACCACCTGATCACCGATCAGTAGAACGTCCAACTCCGGACCGCCGGACACAAGAGTGTCGGGATGGGGAATGCGCCTCAGGATGCTGATCGCACAAGCAGAGTTAGTGGCAGGCAGCCCCATCCGTCCGGACAGCCAATTCAGCAACCCGACCTGCACACTGGCCTCCGAGGTCGCGACAGGAGCCAAGTAGCTCCACGTGATCGCATCCTCAGAATGGACTGACTGCAGGTCGCAGTAGTAACCGAGATCGGTAGTGAGGATGGCCAACTCGTCGGGATCGAACGCTCGTGCCTGGCGACTCTGATACAGCTTCTGGAGGATCTCCGGGGGCGGCCACACGTCGATACCGGTCGTGATCAGATTGTCACGCACGCGGGCCAGAGCGAGTACTCCTCCACGACTACGAGCCGCTTCCACCGCCACGCTGTTCCAGTTCTCGATGATCATGCCTTGACCGTATCAGCCTGCACCGACAGAAACCGGCGACTAGAAGCCTGGCTGGTCTCGCTGCTGCCAGTCGCGTCGTTCGACCGCCACCGCCATCAGCTCCTCGGCCGCCTCGCGTGTCATTGGCAGCACGGCGATGATCGCTGCGGCCACACCACGGCTTGGGCATCGTCGGCCCTGGCAAAGCTCGGCGAGATATCCATACGATATGCCGATCCGGGCAGCTGCCTCCCTGAATGTCAGCCCGACCCGCTGGCGGGCAGCGTCGATCTCGCCACCCAGACGCGGACCGATCTCACGACGGAACGACTGTTCTCCATGGGCTACGGTGTTCGCCACGGGGTGCGATGTCTCTCAGCACTCTGACCTCCTACATTCAATTCGCTCGAGTGGGAGGCCACACGATCACGAACTCGTCAAGCTTGTCGATCGTGGAGTCCGTGAGTTCTCGAATAGCTCTTGTCGGTATCGGGCACGGCACTGGTCCGACTGCCAAAGCCATACCGAACACTGTCGACATGCTCGGACCCATGGCGACCACGACATAGTCACCCGAACGAACGGTGCCGAGCATCTCAACCACTGGATGCGGAGCTTCGTACGGATAGTCGCTTGCGGAACGACAGAATCCCACCACGACAACGACAGTCACACGCTCCACCAGATCACTCGACGTCAGCGGAAAGGTTCATCCGGTTCGTCGGACTTCCACGCTTCGTAGTAGGCGAGGACTGCGATAGCCTCCACTCCCGCTGCATCAACAACGCTCCTTTCGTCGGTCAGCGGGATGCCAGGCACATCCTCGAGGATCGCGAACGTTCGTGGATCGGCTGGACGCAGATTCACCAAAACGCGTCCCCAGCGCGTCCTGCTCTGAACACCGGCAGAGCCTGCCTGTGCCCCGTCCGTCACCGGCGAGCCATCTACGCCGCCAAGCACCACCAGATAGTCGTACTCGGTGGAGCCGTAGCGGCGCGTCAGTATGTCCCTGCCTGCAGAGTGTCAGAGATCTTGTCGTTTCGATTCCCAAGACCACACCCGACCTCATGGACTACCCGCAGCACTGATCATGCATCCCCCACCAGGAGCTTCCCCAGTCTCGCTTGCGCTGTCAGACTCTGCTCCCTCGCTAGGTCTGGAGCCTGCGCCTTGGTTGGGGAGATTCAGTCGGGAAAGCCACGGCCAAGGGTCTCGAACCACGGGTTGGGCCGCGGAAACCGGGTTGTCTGGCGACAGATCCGCGGTATGATGCAGAAGGCTCCCCGCTTCGGGGTCAGCCAGCTATGTTTGGGACCCCAGCTACGGGGTCCCTTTTCTTTGTCGTCTAGCACTGGAGGCCTGATGGACAGATTCGGTATCTTCGTGGACGCCGGATTCCTGATCGCAGGTGCGGGGGCCAAGTGCCTTGGCATTCAGACTCGTCCGCAGATCGAGGTAGCTTACCCGTCTCTATGCGCGGCCATCGTCGATCTTGGCAGCGAACTCACCGGACTCGAGCACCTCAGAACATACTGGTACGACGGAGCGACAGATCGTGTCCCAACGGCAACGCACTTGGCTATCGCCAAGATCAGCGGTGTCAAGCTTCGACTCGGACGTCTGACCGCGCAGGGACAGAAGGGGGTCGACTCCTTGATTGTCCGTGACCTCATCACACTTGGCTCGCGCCGCAGCATTGCCACCGGAATACTCGTTGGCGGAGACGACGACCTCACTGAAGGGCTCCGAGAAGCCCAAGACTTCGGGGTACGGATGATCGTCTTGGGCATGGAGTCGGGCCAGACCAAGGTGGCCAGGTCGCTCGCGAATGAGGCCGACCATGTACACATGCTCGAGGCGGACTTCCTAGCGCCGCACTTCTCGAAGCGACCGGACCCATCGACTCTCACGTATGGCAGTGACCCACGCGACGTCGGCGCAGAGTACGCAAACAACTGGCTCAATGCCGCAACTGCTGAAGACGTGCAGCGGCTTCGCTCGGAGTTCCCGTGGATTCCACGCGAGGTGGACCGAGAGCTGCTCGCCGAAGGTCGACGGACCGTCGCGAGAGAACTCTCCCCCAATCAGTTGCGATCCCTCCGAGACGCGTTCAAGGAGAGAATCCAGCGGGGTGCCGATGATAACCCGGACACACTCACTGACTCGTCGTCAGAGTCTGGGAATGCGCGGGCACTTCAACATGGCCATGGAGAAGGGGAAACGTGAGCTGCCGGGGGTGAGACTTGAGCTCACAATCTGCGGAATAGTAGTCCGATCACCCACAACCCCCTGACCAGGCGTTTCGACCAGTTCGCACCACCTTGCAGCAGTATTCACCAAAACGCGTCCTGCGGGATTGGTCTAGGCAACCTCCCCGAAAACCGCTGGTCTGATCGACACTCGCTCGTGTGACAACCGTCTGGTGGGCCCGCTTGCCTGCCAAGACCCGCAAGCGTCTCGGTCTGAAGGCGGATGGCCGACGGATCGATCCGGGGGCACTCCTGCTTGTAGTCCCGCAGTTGCGTCTCGGTTCCGGAACCCGCAGCGGAGGAGTGGACTCACCCGTGAACAGCATCCGCACGACCGTCTCGCCGTGTCAACAATGTGACGGGGCCGCCGACGCCGAGCAGACGAGCTCCCGTAGGCCGTCTCAGAAGGGCGCCTCATCGACACGGACGGACCCCGACTGGAACATGGCGGCGCGCACGGCCACCGGAGAATCAGGATTAGCTCTCACGCGATCCCGGTACGAGGTCACGAAACGCGAGTAGTCGTCCGGCCCGACGTACGCAATGACAAGAGCCTCCAGAGCGGCGACAGATGCATCAGCAAGGATGGCGAGCGAGTCGGCAAACGCCCGGGCATCAGGTATCCCTGCTGCCCCTAAGACGAAGGTATCTGCATCCTCGTAGTTGGCCTTCATACGCAGCCGCCAGAACAAGTCGAACAGGGTAGTGGGGGCCAGATTCCCCGCCATCCTCTCCTTCTCGGTTCGACTGATGTTCCTTCGCGAACGACCCGGAGCCACCCGACGCCTTCGTTCATCTGCGAATCGGCGGTCCAGTTCCTTCTGCCGCGTAGTGCGGAGAAACATCGCGATCCGGTCCGACGTCGAAGCCGGATCGGGGTTCGCCAATGGATGGAGAGGCTGAGGCGTGAGGCCGCCACCAAACTGGTGAGAGCCTGTCTGCGGGCAGCCCGAGCAGTACAGAGCCCACGGGTATGGAAGCAACCCACGTTCCACCGCGCGAGATACCAGGCTCAGCGCCTTTCTGTGATCTCGAGGTGCAGCCTGACGCGACGCGACGGCGAACGCAAGGATCGCTTTGTAGACCGCGTAGTAGGCCTGGACAGGAAGCCAGGCGTTCGAGTCCTCGTCGAAGCTATCAATGTCATCCACTTCCCGTCGGAGCCGCCGCAGATCCGCCCAGGCCTTCCGAAGGGCCGATTCGAGGGATTCCTTCTCTGTTCGGCCAAGTCGTCGCCGCGTGGTCGCGACGGACTTCCACGGACCAATCGAGGGGACTCTGAAAGAGCGGAACCCCCCGTCTACCAGAGGTTTCTCGCCGTGGGCGATACTGGGATCGAACCAGTGACCTCTGCCGTGTGAACGCAAAACCGATACCACCGGTCATCAACGGCTACCACCAATTGTCCCGTATTGGTGGGACCGTAGCCACCGGTCGTCACTCGTCGTCGATGGTCATTGCTGGTCGTCATGTGGTCGCGGTGTGGTCGCGGCCATCCACCCAGGCCACCCGCTGCCGAAGGGCTGCGATCGGATTGTCGTCGACCGATGTCAATCTTGCTCTAGCGATAGCCGGTCTGGAATTGATCAGACCGATTGATAACGAGCGCCGGCTGGTGGGGCGGGATACGCCAGAGTGGAGCGCAAGTCGATCAGCCGCGCTAGAGACGTTTGGTTCGAGATCGGCTTCCCGAGCCTGGTTGGCCGCCCGACTGGAAGGAGGGCTGGGAGCACTGGGACAAGGTGCTTCGTGAGTACGGGATGAGTTGACAAAGCGCGTTCCTAGAGCTGACGCGATGAGGTGGGCCTTGCGTCATGCGACTGACCATTGGCTCCCTCAGCTAGCTGCGCAGGAAGGTAGCTCGGGTATTTCTCTCGGAGGAAGGCGAGCGCCTGATCGGCGTCGGGGTGGTACTCCAACTGCGATCGCACGAACTTCAGCCGGTGTTTGGCATCCTCGATGATCTCCCCCCAAGTACGCGCCCAAACGCGCAAGTTGGAGTCCTTCGGATTCGCCACGAGACCGTGTGGAAGACCCTCTTGATTCGCTCGTGTCTGAGCTCGCGCATCCAGTTCAGTCCCGACGACCACGAAGTCCCATTCTGTTGTCGACTTGTCAAACCTGCCGTCCGCCACGACAGCGGCCGCATAGTCCTCGATCTGAGCGATCTCATCACGACCGACAGTGATCGACGGCCTCTTGATCTCGACTACCAGATGTTCGCGTCTGTTCCGAACGTGCTCGAGGGCTCGTCCGAACATGAAATCCACCCGTCGCGTATTGCCGTCTACATCGGTGACTGGCTCGCCCAGTAGATCATCTCGTCCCAATCCCTTGATATGAGCCTTGAGGACTGACGTCAGCGACTGGTCCGAAGCATGAAGTGCAAACTCCTCGCCGAAAACCCATGGTTCGCCTTCCAGAATCTTGTGGAGATGGGCGCGTTCCAAGACCGCCGGAGCGATAGACGGGTCGTAGACGAGCTTCTCTAGCGCAACGAGGAACTCCAGCCTCCCCGTCACCGTCCGGACGGCTGACAGGATCGCGGTGAGAGGGGTACGGTCCAGCAGCGATCGGAACTCCTCGAGCTTCTCATCCGACAGAGCAAGAACCTCTCGCAGCACGACTACCAAGGAGGAGGGATCGCTCTCCATGGCTATCCGCATCGTCTGAAGGCTCATGGCCTTGGCGATCTTCTCGGTAATCGAGTTGACCGCAGGAGCTGCAGTGATGGCGACATAGTTGAACAATGCCCGGGAAGCACTCCCTACCTCGTCAGACGGCTCCTCCGGATAGGGATAGACCTCCTCTTCTTTCCACTGGCGCACGATGTCAGCCGATTCGTCGTGACGCCGATCACGGAAGTGCTCTCGGAGCAGGTGACGGGCCTGCTCGATCACCGGCGCAATCTGATCGTTGTCCAGGTCTGCCAGCGGCAACAGCGATTCATGAACGCGGAAGCCAGCCCATGAGACATAGGCGGTGAACTCGAAGCCAGGTGCATGGATTCTCGGCTCAGCCCGATGCAGAGTCACACCGTTCTCGTCACAAAGAAACAGAGCACGGTCAATGGGATCCTTCCACTCAAGCACCGTAAGACTGGCTGGTCCGTACTCACCGTCATGTTCGAGGGGAATCACGTCCCGACGGATTATCAGAGATTCAGGGGTGAGAGTCCGACCCTGGTATCTGATCTCAACCTCGGGGTACTCCGTAAGGTAGAGCGCCACAACTGCCGCCATGGAGTCCGCAGCTTCTGGCTCGATTAGAGCGTTGGGCTCTTTCATCCCCACAGTGACCGTGACGCGGGTACCAGCCTTGTCTCCGGAATCCTCCGGTCCGACCCACGAGTACTCGTCGAGGCGGTCGGAGTTCATTGTCACCTCGACCTTCTGATTTGGAGCGCCATCCTCTCCGGCCGTGACCGACACCCACGTCACACGATCACCGATCGAGAATGCGCGCCATCGCCCCTCGCCCTTCTGACCATGAAGCAGTCTCTTGCCGCCTTTCGTTCTGCGATCCGCCTTGGTGTTCTTCCAAGAGCCCCCGACCGTCGAGAAGAGCTCGTCCACCTCGTCTGCGCTGAATCCGTGACCGTCGTCGGTAACGACAATCTCATCGACCGCCCCGGATGCCGTAGCCTTCACTTGCACCTCAACCAGCTGCGATTCGGCGTCAAATGCATTCCAGACGAGTTCGGCCACACCCAGAATCGGCCGTGCACCTACGATTCGAGCAAGGTGATCGCTGGCAGCCGAGATTCGTCTTGTGGGCATGGTTTGATTATGGCGCGAACCAACGACATGTTCGCTCAGTGCCGATCGTGCCGGGCCATTGTGCGACGATGCCCGTTAGAAGATCCGTTAGAAGAATGGCTCCTGACGCGACGATGCCCCGGTCAGAAATCGCTCTGACCAGGGCCTTCGTCCGTAGCGGGGGGAGGACTTGAACCTCCGACCTTCGGATTATGAGCCCTATTGGCTACTGCATGCCGACCTGGGCAATCACACGAAACGCCAGTGCGGACGAGGGATCTCGGTTCCCATCATGTCGCGTCATGGCCCGTCTCATCCCACCCTCTCGCGAGATAGACGCGCGATGGGCCAATGCCCGGCGACTTCCAGGAGCGGTGGCCGCAGTAGCGAAACCGTTCCCTTTGGTCACAACGTCGACCGTTTCCAAGGTCCTGAACGAAGTTGGTGTGGACCCGACGAGCACGCGATGTCGGCTGTTTGGCTCGGTGTCGAACCACTCGGCTCAGACAACCCCGGCATCTCCAGCGTCCGAGGCGACGGCACGCCGTGGCGGACTCGCGGCGACCCGCATGACACTCAGCCAGACAGGGTCGGACATCACTACGCTCGGGGACTATGACCAATCGGATCGACTGGGTTTCCATCGATCCCACCAAGTCGTACCCGGATGGGGATGCCTTGGCGGGACCTCCCCTAGCCGAGAGCCCGAAGGTGCTCGCTGATCTTGTGCTGAGCGAATGGCAACGAAGCCGATGGCAGGGCCCTGGTTCACAAGGGTTTCCTTCGGGAATTGCTGCTCTGAATAGGATCCTCGACACAGCTTTCCAGGCCAGTCTGCAGCGCGAGGAGGGGCGACCCGTTAGGTTCCGACTGGCCTACGGAGACACCCCCTACCCGGCTGGCCAGGCATATCGCCTTCGGGCGTCCCCGTTCTCCCGGCTGAGAACGTTCTCGGCGAGCGAGATTCGGAGACTGGCACCGGCGACTGAACCGCAGCGTACAGCGATAGGTGTTGCTCCCTTCAGAGCGCTGTCCTCCTCTACAACTCAGCTGTTGATTTGGGGTCTCCTGGTGAGCGAAGATGGTTTCTGGGGACATGATCAGCTCCTCTTCGACCATCTGCTCGAGGCGGACTTTACGGTAGCCAGCCGTCGTTCGGGAGAGCTCGAGGTTGCCTTGGCGGGTTGGGCAGTCGCACGACTAACCGGCGGACGTGTTAGCAGAGTCGAGCTGGCCATTCCGCGAATCATCGGCGACTGGCTTAGGGAGATCGGTCGCGGAGACGACGTGGACCGACCGTGGGCGCTGAGAGGGCCATACCTCCAGCTGCTGACCGAGATCGCTGCGGGCATGAGACGCGGTGAGCACGGAGGAATGGTCGCTATCGCAGAATCGCCTGCTGTCGTGGGGACGCTGTTGGAGTACATCGATCTCAAGTACAGGTTCCGTCGCGTCGGCCGCGGGCCGCGGTATCCGTACCTAGATCTTGCTGAACCGGCGGAGGGAAAAGCTACCCGCCAAGACAGGACTCGACGTGTGAAAGATGTCGTCGATCTGACGCTCGTCGACGGTGCCGTGGTCCTCGATGATGCTCTCTCGGTCATTGGTTTCGGTGGTGTGGTAGGGACCCCGTCCCTGGGTGGACAGTCCCTCCGTGAAGCGGTCGCTACGGACTCCCTCATCCGCCGCGACCCTGAAGCGTTCGGCACTCGACACAAAGCCGCGTTTGGTCTCTGCCAGCTTGCTCCCGGAACTCACGTCGTGATCTGCTCTCAGGATGGTGACGTCAAGCTGGTTCGTCGCATTGGTGAGCACGTTGTGTACTGGGAAATGCCCCTCAGTTGATCGCGACACCAGTGACGACCCCCACCCTTTCGATGCGAGCGGCTGTGGCAGCCTGACTGGATGGGCTCGCTTGACTATCAAGACTCATCATCTCCCGCCACGCGGTCTAGCTGTGACAACCGGCTCTAGACCGACTCCACGTGCGGTGGGGTATTCGGCGCCAGAGCCACTCTCTGATTTTCGTACCCCTATCAACAAACTGCCAGAAACCCTGTCATCCCGATGTCACACATCAACCCGGCACAAACAATCCCGGCACAAACAATCCCGGCACAGACAATCCCGGTGCAGACACACGGCCGTAGGTCAGGTATCCGCCTCATCGGCGACGAACAGATCACCGAGGAATCGCGCAGCCGGAACCAGGACGGCAGGACCAGCATCACCGAATCAACCCGCCACAGGCTGCTCGCCCCGACAGCGGACCTGCGACCCGCCGACACCGGCACAGGTGTCCTCGTCTACGGCAACTTCCACCCGGCACGGCTGAAGCTACGACGCCCATCCACACTACGCCGACCCAAGGCAGAACGCACCGTCCCTGTGACCTGCCCTGGCGTCGAAACAACCCGGGTCGTCCGCCCCTTGCCCAGACGGCTACCTGAAGGCGTCGAGATGGAAGATGTGTAGCCCCTCTTCGTCCACTGTTTGCAGAAAGACGTTGCTTGTTTCGGGTTGGATCGCGAGGTATCCGAACAGCGGTTCGACAGTCGTGTCGAAGAATGAAGATGGAAGGGGTGCGACTTCCATGAGTTCCCCGGAAGGGGAAATCGACACTACGGCTGCGACGTTGGTGTCTCCTTCGGCCCCGAGGAGCAGCAGCGTGATCGTTCCGTCTTGCCCTGTAACGACACCGAGGGGTGCAACCGCGATCCGACGATTGACGTCGTCGGCAGGATGAGGGAACAGGTTGACTCTCACCGGCGGGTTGCCGTCGAGTTCGACGGCAACCTCCCCGGTCTGGTCGTCAGCGTCTACTCGGAACCGGTTGCCGTTGCGTGTTTGCAGCCATTCGACCGCGCTCACTACCGACGCGTCGGGCGGTGTGACCGACAACCGCGGGTAGGTACCGGTCCGGGACCTCCCGAAGACCACTGAACCGTCGCTGGCCAACGGGGAGAAGCCCTCCGATATCGCAGGAGTCGCTACCTCGTCGCCCGCGACAAGCAACACCTGGTCAAACGCAATGGCCACGAAGGTGCCATCGTCCAGCACGGTCGGAAACTGCGCCGGCATCCGGCCGATGTCGATACTGATGTCGAAGTGCCCGTCCTGATCGAACACTGCGATTCTCTTCTTCTGTGAGTCAAGTACCCACCACCTACCGTCCGGGGCGACGGCAGCGAATTCCGGGCCGACCTTCTTCGTCGGATCAAACCCGAGAAGCACCTCGTCCTGTCCATATGGGATAGTGACAAACTCTCTCCACTCCGAAGGTTCGACCGCTGGTCGCCCTTCGACCCGAACCGACAGAACTGTGGGTGTCGATTCCTGTCCGGCCGTTGTGGTCGGTGCCGAATCTGGGGCCGTGGTTGCTGACAGGGTCGTCGCTGATGAGTCCAGTGTCGAAGTGGGGAGTGTCGTGGTCACTGTCGAGCTGACAGTACCGGTACATCCAGACGCGATCGCAGCCAGGGCAAAGCAGACCGCAAGCACCCCGGCGAGACGGAGGCGTGCGAGCCGACGCCGAGACCCGAGAGGGTGGCTCTCCGGCTGTGTGGTTAGGACTACTGGCGGCTGGTTCACCGTCTCACCTCCTGATGGCATGGTGTCTGCGTCCGACGCGGGCTAGTCGCCGACGGGTGGCTGTGAGCCTCCTCCTGAGGGTCCGAGGGGCATGTACACGCAGTCTGTGTACGCCGAGTACAAGGTTCCTCCAGTTACTACGGTCCAATCGGTGCTCTGCATCCACGTTCTCGTGTATGCCCAGTGAGCGCCCTCGTCGGCGAACCAGTCATCTGCGTAGCCAGATTCCCAGTAGTGCGTGTAGTTCATCGTCGTCAGTGACACAATGCGAACTTGCTGGCCGTACGGGCAGCTAGCCGATCCCTGCGCGTACCCGTAGGTCGCCGCTGCAGCGGGTGCGTTGGCAACGGTGAGCAGCAACGCGACGATGGATGCCCCCGCGAACCGCACGCTCAGCCCTCTTCGAGCACGGTTATCCCTGTTGTTGCTCTTCGGACCGTTCATCCCTTCCTCCTTGTTCTCTGTAGTGATCGGTCACCGGCTCGGACGTCTTCGGCCCAAGCCGGGTGCTCTGGAGGTGCCGCTATGGACAGCTGGTGCTCCAGTTCGTTCGACGAACGCCGTCGTAGAGACTGGATAGTCGATAGGAACGCTGGGCGAGGACGACTCCGTCGCTGTTGGAGTAGGCCTCCAAGATGTCGTCGTAGCCGTTCGATCCCTCGGACCAGATGAGCCCGACATGTCCGCTCTTGGCGAATGCGTCCATCGGGGTGGTAGACGAGTACGACCCGGTCCCACAGGGACGAGTGCAGACGTCGCTACAAGCCCCACTGCAGCCGTCTCGGAACATCGTCGAGTTGTAGGGGCCGTGGATGTCGTCTCCCGCGTACCAGTAGTACTTGCCGGTGTTTCCACTCGAGTTGACCATCGCCCAGGACTTGAAAACAAGACCCGAGCAGTCGGGGCCTTCACAAGACGAGCCACCGTCAGTGACACAACTCGGTGTGTCATCGTAGTTGTTGTTGGTCCACCATCCACCACCCCACTCATATCCTTCGTACCGGGCTGTGTACGAGTAGCTGTAGGCGCTGCTACGGCTCCAACAGGAGATCGAGTAGCCGGCTTGCGCTGGCTGTGAGGGGAGCACTGACACCAGAATCCCGCACATCAGCCCAATCACGAGAGCGATCGATTGTCGCTTCATTTCCCGATCCTTTCTGGAGCGGCGAGTCGTTCTACCTGGACCCCTTCCCTGGTCGAATCGAGGATGTAGACGTCACCGTTGGACGTGACTGACGTTCGTGCCTGGGGAAGGAACACGCTGTACGAGCGGTTGGGAATCATGAGATCCGAGATGACCGCACCATCTGCACCGATCCAGACGCTTCGAAACGTGCCAGTCTGCTCGAAGATCACCACATAGCCACCATCCCACCTCGCGAACTCTGGGACGGCGCCAAGTTGATCTCGGCTCGCGGTCATCTCAAAGGCGACCCCGTTGCCCGAATCGACGAGACGGACACGGTCGTTGGATATCACTTGCACACGCAACGGCGATGGCTCCGAACTTGCTCTCTGAGCAAGACGATCCATCGGCTCATCTTGGGAGCCGATCACCCTGATCGCGGACGAGGCTGAAGCGTCGAGGACGCGCTCCGACGACAACAGCGCACGTGGTTGCAGCGCGAAGACCTGCGCCTGAGACCGAAGCTTGCCGTCCGGGTCGAACTGCATCAGTTGGGGGATGCGTACACTCGAATCGGAGGCCCCAACACCGACGAGATCAAGTACCGCGAACCCCGATTCGTCAACTTCGACGTCGGCGACGTTCCCCGTTTCTACAGGGAATGATCTCGAGCTTCCATCAACGCCAATGGCGACCAAGCGATGGTTCACCGAATCCAGTACGGCAATCGCACCGTCATCGGCGACATCCAACGCTGCTGGTCCGATCGTCGCTTGTTCGGATCCATCGTTCAGTCCGAAGGCGCGAGGGCCGGCACCCCACGGCGCATCCACAACAATGTCAGGCTGTACCGATCGGGCCATCTCAAGATCGACGGGTGTGAACGAATCGACGACGGCTGGCTCGATCCATCCCACGACCGGACGTCGTACCGGTTCGGCAAGCATGGGATGTGCCGCCTCCACGTAATAGCGAAGTGGCGCACCCGACAGATCACTCGCCGGCAAGCTCGCAGCCCACACCTGGAGTGTGTCGTGGTCCACCACCTCGAGTGGAATCTGACGGAACGGACCAGCCCCCCACGCTGCCCACAGAGTCAGATCAACAGGACAGTCTTCGCCGGGCAGGGCACCAAGGTCACAGGCAACTGTGAACTCCAGATCCGCCGACTCGTTCACACCCAAGATCTCCGGAGGAGTGTGAACAATGTACACAGGTGGATGTACATCAGCGTCCGACAGCGTGGGGTCCGGGAAGGTTCCCGCGTTCGCGGCGGCAACTCGGAGCACAGCTGCCGCGCACAGGCCCAGAACAGCCCCGAGGATCCACCACCAGACAACGCGCGCGCTCGACTTCCCACGATCGCGCTGTACAACATCATGCGACCTATTCGTCATTGTTCCTCCCTGGTTCGACCCGATGATCTCTCGGATCCATGTGCGGGTGTTGTCTTTGCCTGGTTGCGCGTACCAACCTCTGCGCTTGCGAGCAACTCGGATTCCGGTTCCTCGTCGGTCCATGGCACGTGGTACGTGTGTTGTCCTAGCTCGATGCCACCGATCGCGTCCGCTCTGTTCCCGGGCGACCAGGTTGACACCGTTACACGCAGGAACGCGGGGATGTTCCCGCCGCTGTCCTTGCGTGTGCGTCGGACTGCTGATCTATCGCTCCTTTCTAACCCTGCTCAGCGTCGCAGCTAGGTTGGTAGCCATCTCCGCAGCGCTGGCTTCTGGTTGTTTGTGGCCCTGGGGGGTGTGTGGCCGGCCGTCCCTTCACCTTCTATTCGCAGCGGGGGCTCGTTGGGTTCCCGCCACAGTTCGAACTGTGTGCCGGCCGAGTGTTTGGCAGGCGGTGTGGGTGCGTTGGCCTGTGGAGGCTGTGTACGCGTCTCCCATCCCGCCTGCCTGTCCCATGATTCGTCGAGTGGGCTTGCCGGGTTCCGGGAACCTGTTTGCGGGTTTGGGCGAATAGGTGGGTGTACGGCCATGTGGAGGTAGACGTGTTTGCGTTTGTTCGTGTGTTTCGTGTGTCGCTTGTGGCAGCGTTGTCTGTGATCGTGGTGGTTGCCGCTGATGTTCCGGTAGTGGCGGCCGTCGCGTCGGAGTCTCATTGTGTGGTGCGGGTGGTTGGTGAGCGCCCCGACGGCGAGCTCGTAGTGACCCCACAGGTGTGTTTCGCAACGTTGGGTGAGGCGCTGTCGTACGCGTCGGGTGGTGCTGTGACGTTCGATGCGGATCTGACGGGGGAAGCGCTGCTGACGAACGAGGGTGGAGTCGCTTCCATGGCGTCTGCGTTCACCTTGGGTGTGCATTTCGACGGGTTCAACGGGACAGGCAGCTCGATCAGCGTGACGGGGTCGTCGTGTTCTGGTGGCTACTGGAACACCGGTACCACGTGGGCGAATCGAATCTCGTCGTCGTGGAACGGCTGCTACCGGTTGCGTCACTACGACTCGCGGTATGCGACCGGCGCGTGGCAGGACACGTCGGGGGCGGGTTCGACCCACAACCTGTCGACGCTGAACAACCGGGCAGAGTCGGTTGCCTACTTCGGTTCCTGATAGTCAACAGGTGACACCCTGTCGGACGGGTTGGCGCGCGAAGATGGGCGGCGATGGACGGTACTGACGCCGAGGTGATGGAGGCTTCTTGGGACGATCCGTCGGTGTTCGCTGAGGTGTTCCACCGGTACTACCCGACGGTGTTCGCCTATGTGATGCGAACCGTCGGCCATCCGGACGGGCCCGATGTGGCAGCAGAAGTGTTTGTGGAGGCGTTCCGGTCGCGCAGGCGCTACGACACGTCGTATCCGAGTGCCCGCGGCTGGTTGTTGGGTATCGCTGCGCATCTGGTCGGAACCCACTACCGGCGAAAGGCACGCTTGAGGAGGGTTCCGGCCGACGAGGCGATGGAAGGTGACTTCGCTGATGAGGTCGCTGAGCGTGTGGACGCTTCGAGATCGACGATCCTGACGGCCATGGGCAGGCTTCGACCTGCCGAACGCGAGATCCTGTCACTGTTCGTGTTCGCCGACCTGTCGTATCGGGAGATCGCCCAGGCTCTCGGGATCGCGCAAGGGACGGTGCGGTCTCGACTCAACCGGGCCCGAACGAAACTACGGAACCTGACAGAGTTCTCGAACGAACATAGGGAGGGAGGGCGAGAGGCACCTGATGCATGAGGACCCATTCGAAGTGTTGCGTCGACTGGCCGGTGACCCGGTACCAACCGATGCCGACCGTCTCCGTGCCCTGACGCGCCTCGAACACGCCATCGGGACCGACAGGGCGCCGGTTCGTTTCCGGTGGCTCACACCGGTCGCTGCCGCAGTGGCAGTGGTGGTGATCGCCGTCGGTGTGATGCTTGTCACGCGGCCAACAGCAGTCGAGGCCGCCCTCGGTGAGATCGCCACAGCCGCACGCCTCGCCACACCCCAAGAGATCCCTACCGGTTCGTTCCTCTACACCCGCACCGAAGAAACATCGCTCGGCATCCCAGAACAAGGCGACCTCATCGGCATCGAAGGCCCTGTCGCCTACCTGCTGCCCATGACCCGCCAAGAATGGGACAACGGCGACTTTCAACAACTCACCATCACCACCTACGCACCCATCTTCTTCGACCCTGCGGTCGAAGCCGCCTACTACGCCCACGGATGGGACCGCCGCGACGGTGTGGGTGAAACCGTCACCCGGCAACTCACCGGTATCACCAACGATCTCGCTACGACCAACTGGCCAACCAACCCCGACGACCTCAAAGAGGCACTCGACGACTACACGTCCCAATCAGGCAGCGACCTCCCCCTCGACATCCAAGTGTTCCACCTCGCGACCGACCTCCTGAGAGCCACCAACCCCACCCCGGCCCTACGCTCCGCTCTCATCGAAGTCCTCGCCCAGCTGCCCGTCACCCTTGCCAACCAGACACCCGACGGGACCGTCACCCTCACCATCACCTACAACCAGCCGCCCGCCACCCGAGACACCATCACCCTCGACGACCAAGGTCACCTCATCGCCGAAACCAGCACCATCCTCCAAGCCGCCGACGGCGTCCCCGCCAACACCAACACCTACCAGGCCACCCACACAATCCCCACCATTGTCGACACCCTCGACCCGCCCACACCATGACCCGCCCTCCAGCCTCACAGGGTTCCTGATGCCATCGCTCACCTGCTACCGGCTCAGATCTCGCATCGCTAATCGTCCCGTCGGAGATTTCCATGAAGTGATCGACGGCGGGGCCCTCAGATACGTCGAGTACGGCCCGATTCATGCCCGCAACTTCACCGCCCATGTCCTCGTCGTAGGGTCAGTTCCACACGAGCCCCCGTGGGCCCGGTTCGTCCGTGTCGGCTTCGACGACATCGATATTTCTCCGGCGAACTCGCCGGGCGCCCTGTTGATCGTGGAGGTCCCTTACGAGGGTTCGGTGCTCCGGTTCGCGTTCGCGTTCGGAGTCACCGGCCGTTTCCTCCTTGCAGCCGACGGCTTCGAGCGAGGTTTCGGTCTCAGGACGGCCCTGAATGTCATCTACCCCGCCGGCACCGCAGCCGCCGATGCCGCTCGGCTCAGATCGGTCGACTCCAAGCGGCGAGGTCCGACCATCATGCGATCAAGGGCTCAAGCCTCCGAGGCATCCGCATTCGAGGACTTCGACGTCAACCAGCTTCAAGACGTCGTGAGTGCGGCCGTTGGCGTACCTGCCGATACTGACACGTGGGGGACACGCGCAAGCGGCTCCGACGCCTTCCGGATAGACCCAAACATCAGATTCGAAGACCTGGGAGACCTGTGTCTCGGCATTCACGACGCCTCCGAGCGAACCGACTACGCAGATAGCTTCGGGTGGATCGACGATATACAACCAGTCACCGATCCTGAACTTCGCAATAGTCTCGAAGACACGATTCTGCGCATGCTCGTCGAAGAGGACGGAGGCGATCTCGTTCTCGCACCCCCCGAAATCGTCGACTGGGACCGAGTCAGTAAATTCCGCTACCACTTCGACAGGCGCCAAGGAGTCGCCCACTCCCCCGTCACCCACTCCGAGATGCGCCTCGCCGACTACCTGGCCGGCATTCGACACCACCACCTCGACCACCCTCTCACAGTCGACAACCTCAAATCCAGACGCATCAAAGCCGTCGACAACGATGCCGCCACCATCCATGCCTGGTCCGTCTGGCGCTGTCTCGTCGGAGAACTTCAACTCAACAACGAAACCTACATCCTCGACGAAGGCGACCTCTACCACGTCCGAGACACCTACCTCAACGACCTGGACACCTACATCAACAACATCCCACAAGCTGCCATCCCACTGCCGCCAGCAACACCCACAACACTCGAGGGTCCCTTTAACCAGATGGCCGCAGCGGCACACGGATACGTACTCCTCGACCAACGAACCATCCGCCTCCCCGGACGCACCACCCCCGTGGAAGTCTGCGATCTCCTCACAGCCAACCGAGACCTCGTACACGTCAAACGCCACTTCAGCTCAAGCAATCTCAGTCACCTGTTCGCCCAAGGCTACGTATCCGCCGAACTCCTCCAAATGAACACCGAATTCAGACAACGAGCCCACGCCCGAGTAGCCGAGTTCGCCGGAGGCCGCACAGGATTCGACTTCTTCGACACCACCTCCTTTGCCCCCCGAGACTTCCGCATCGTCTACGCCATCATGGCCAGATGGGCGGGCCGCACTCCAGCAGACGCTCTCCCCTTCTTCGCGAAAATCAACCTGAGAAACTTCACTCAACAACTCCGCGCGAGAGGCTTCACCTTCGCACTGAACTCCATAGACACCACACCGAGAACCATCGCGTCAGCGCCTCAACATCGCTCCTGACGTTCCCAGATCTACCCGCCATCGGCGACGGCGGCGTGCACCTGCCGGCGCAACCCGTACGGCGCTTGAAGGGACAATCCACGAAATGGCCGAAACGGTCGAAACACGGCCCGAAGGTTACTGGCGCAACTACCAAAAGCCGCTTGACAACAAGACGGGGACACCCTACCGCAGCGGGAACTAGCCACTCTGACGCAAGATGACAGATCGGACAGAGGCCACCGCAAGTATCCCCACGATCACGACCGGGAGACCGCCCAGGGTCCGGAGCACAAAACCCGAGACCCAGTGTGGATACCAATTCGGGATCATCCCACCTACCACTGCCGGGCCGAAGGCGATCACCAACCAAACAGCCGGGATCGCTGAAACGAGGGGATGGAGTCTGGGAGACGCCACGACAACACCGACGATGCCGCCGACGACAAGCAGCAGCAGCAACCCAATGTGCAAGTCAACGAGTTTACCTGTACCACTCAGGCCCCGATAGAACCGCCCTGTACCCTCCTGCAGCAACCACGACAGAATCAGAGCGATTGCACCGCCGCCCAGGCCGCCGACTGCGTGCGGCGCCCAGCTGCCTATCTGATATTCCTGACCACCGTGCGTTGGACTGGGTCGCGCTGTCCCGTTTCCGATTCCCATGCGCTGCTCTTCCTTTCAGTGTGGTTGTGTTGTGCCTAGATCGAGCTGACAGCCCGGGTTGGTCTCCAGGGTGAGGGAGAGTGGGCGGCCACCGATTGGATAGATGACAAGGTTGTCTGCGGGCATCAGACCACCGGATCCCGTAACCGCGTCGACCACCGCTTGAGTCGCGCACACGTCCGGAATCAGTGTGATATCGCTTCCCTCACCTACGACTTCGAGCCGAAGGCTCGCGCCTTTCGTCCGGAAGACCGGGTCGGGGGCGCAGGTGGCAGCAGTAGCCCAGTCGGAGGATCTGGCTACGTGCCGGGAAATCAAACAGACGTCGCCCGACATGTCCAACGCCACCCAGTACGCGTCGGTTGGAGTTGAATACAGTCGATGTAGCGAACCGGCCCTCATTTCTGCGGGAAGAGCAGGCACCAGATTCTCATCAGCCGGAGCGGGTTGGTACTTGGACAAGTCTATGGGGGCCCGTCCATCAACCTCGGCGCTGGCTCCAGTCGACACTGTGCCGAGGGTCAACACAACGGCAAGTGCAAAGAGCAGCCAGAGTCGCAGGGGATGGTGGTCGAAGTGACTGACTGCAGCTTCCAACCCGGATCGTATCTTCTTCATAGTCCATCACCCCTTCACGTTGTGTAATAGCAGTAGAGGTGCTCGTCATCGCCGCCGCCTCCGTTGGGGTACCACGGGTTGTACGTCTTGCATCTGGATCGCGAATACTCCTCAACGGAGTGACTCAACGACACATACCAGACACTCGAGGCACTCGCATATACGTAGTACGGATAGAAGTCCGTGGTCGTACGGATCTCAACGCCACAGAAGAAACACGATTCCGCGTATCCTCCGGTGATGTCATCGATGCCAGAGGTTACGTAGACCCCGAGCGCAGCGTCCGCGTCGTGGTACACGTGGTCGGACGCGTACGCAAGACCAGAACCCAGCAACAACAACGCCGTGACGACAAGGACAATTGCCGTCACCCGGCGAGTGCCAGGACCCCTAGTACCACAACGACCCTTGCACACATCCCTCATCAGCCAACCTCCTCTTCTGGGTCCTCCACCTCTTTATTCGCACAAGCAGGCTTCAAGGTTCCCGGTCGCTCGGAGACGGGCCAACTGCCCCTGGGTATCCCGAACTGAGTCGATTCGAGAGGCTGTTTCTGGGAGAGCTTGAGGAAACCATCCTCGCTGGGTTCGATGTCAAGTCAGCAAAGCTAGTCCCGGGGAAACTCTCGGAGGACATCCCCGTCTACGCCCCGGACGTGGTGGATGAGACTCTCAGTATCTTTGTCGACGTTCGCCATCCCGAGATCACGAAACTGGAGTCTCTCGGGACGTCGGGGCTCTTCCGCTCCATGGTTGCGGCCTTCTGTCGCGAGTACCTTGGCCCCACACTCAGGGCCCACAGCCCCAAGTTCTTCGGCAGCGGGGCCGTGAACGTCGATTTCCTGTCCAAACGGCGTTCTGAGCTCTGGGTTCTGCTGTCTGAGGACATAGAGATCCTGACACGCGACGTCCAGCGTGACGTAGTGAGATCTTCCGATGTCCGCGTGGTGCAGGCTGGAGGCCCCAGAAGCCATGGCGAGCAGGAACCAGACCTGCCGGAGGGCCAGAAGGAGCCCAAGCTGATCCGAATCGAAGGAAGCGTGGAGTTCGCGGAGCTCTTTGGCTACTACCTTCGCATTCCTAGGTCGGCAGCGGTGGCCTATGGCGACGTGATCCAGCAATGCGAGGAACGTGCTGCAGTGTGGGCCGGCAACAAGATTCTGCTGTATGCCTCTGACGGCATCAGCACAGCTTTTCAATTCGAAGTCCGTCTTGATCAGCTGATCGTGAGCTCGGACAGTGAGATGGGAGGCGGCACAGGTGCGGAGGAGTTGATGCGACCGATACAAGCCCTCTTCGAGGGTCTCTACTTCCCTATCCCTCCCAGCCTCGAGCCCTACCTAGTTCCTCAGCCCAACGACGAAATCAGAATCGAGGTCCGCAGTGACTGGATCGACTACTCCACCGCACGATCCTGGAGTGGCACGAATTCCGCCTGAGGTCGCTAGTAGAGTCGCTGCTCCGCACACGAACCCAGAGTCGCTGCCGTCTTGGTCACTCACTAGAGGCAGTACCCGGGGCTCGCCTATGTCGTCAACGGATGCGAAGACGAGAGCGCTGTCAGGCACGCAGGTACGGCCAGCAGGACAAATCGCGTCCTATGCGCGTCCTGGACCCCATCGCGGACCTCCCGACGAACCCCTCCAGACGCGCAGAAACCCCCGTCTACCAGGGGTTCCTTGCCGTGGGCGATACTGGGATCGAACCAGTGACCTCTGCCGTGTGAAGGCAGCGCTCTCCCGCTGAGCTAATCGCCCGGAATGTGGGATCATAGCCACGAAGCTCCCTGCCAACGAAAGGCAATCCCACATGGATCAGCTCATTCAGTTCGTCGCCGACAAGACCGGTCTCGGAGCCGACAAGGCGAAGGAAGCCGTCGACGCCGTTCTGTCGTTCATCAAGGAGAAGCTTCCAGCCCCGATCGCCGAACAGATCGATTCGCTTCTCTCAGGTGAGGGAGCGGGTGATCTCCTTGAAAAGGGTAAAGAGATGCTCGGAGGTCTCTTCGAGGAGACATGAACCGAAGAGAGTTCGAACGAGTCGTTGACGCCGCTCTCGACGAGATCCCCAGGGACATCCTCGCCAGGATCGATAACCTGGTAGTCGTCGTCGAGGACGCCCCGGCTCGCGACCAAGATCCCGACCTCCTCGGCCTCTACGAAGGTGTTCCGCTCGAAGAACGCGGCGACTACTGGGGAGCACTTCCCGACCAGATCACCATCTTTCGTGAGCCCCACCTTGCCCTCCGACTCACGCAGGATCAACTCCGTGCCGAGATCCGTCGAACCGTCCTGCATGAGATAGCGCATCACCTGGGTATCGACGACACGAGACTCCACGAACTCGGCTGGGACTGACTACGAACGGCGGCGAGTCTGTGCGATGCCGGCACGGCGTAGCACATCCGCGGATACGCCGATTTCCCTCCACGCCGAGTAGCTGATGCCTTTTCGCTCCGAGTAGCTCTTCGCGACCGCGACGAATCCCTCTTCCAACTCTCCAAGATTCGCCGAATCGGCCATCGACGCGAGCGCTGCTTCCGTCTCCAAACGTTGCTGCACCAGATCGACACGCTTCAATGGATCGGACTCGGACGCGATCTTCGCATCCAAACCTCTGAGCTTTCGCTCCAGGGATTCGCTCGTGACAGGACGACCCGGCCGTCGTCTGCCGAGTGCCACCAGGTATCCCTTGATCGCCCTACTCTCACGCCTCCCCTGAGCGAGCGCCGCCTTGTGCTCATCGGACATCGGCATGAAACTCTCCTCCTCCGGAAGTCGATTCATTCTGCCATGTTCGGCCCCAAACAACTACTCCCATTTGTGCGAACCGTCGAGCTTCCTTGGTGCGTCCAGAGCAACTAGAGCAGCCGTCGATTTGCACTCAACCCGCCGTGTTCGCAGCACTGAGGCGTGGAGTGAGCTGAGAACAGACATGGATGTGATAGTGGGCAGCGGGGTGGCCAGGTGGAACGTCCCCAAAGACGGAGGGAGTAGTGGTCGTAGGATGCGGAGGATCCCGTTCCACGATGCGACCGAGGTGACTGCCGGGCCGCAATCCGCGACCTGGAGGTGTGCAAAGTGCGCCCTCGCTGAGCCCCGCCCAGGGACGTGACCAACCCGCCTGAGGCGGAAAGAGATCCCAGGCTCACGTTGCACTGAGCGGGATCGAGCCATCGGTGCGGTGGTACTGGTCGTGCGCGGTGATGAGCGGTTCCCAGTCGGGATGGTCGACATTGACTGCCACGAGATGGCTGCTGCGCGGACCGCCTTCCCGGTCAAACGATCGTGCCCTGCGAATCAGCTCTGCCGAGGCATCATCGATCCGACGGTGCTGGGCGAGGTGCTCATCCCAGGAGACCAACACGAACACTTCGCTGATGCGGTGCGGGTCATCACTATTCCGGTACAGCCGCCAACGGTACGCGCCGGTTGAAAGCCGCACCTTGCGGATCTCGCTCATCACCTCGACGAAGTCTTCGAGGTCCTCCCGATCGATCTGCCACGTGTTGACAATCATAACCGGCCCTCCCGACGTGTCGGCGTGGGGCCGTTCCGGCCTTCGCTCTGTGTATTCGGGTGAAACGATCTCATCAAGGGAAGGAAGACGGAAGAGTGGCGTTAGCAAGCCCAGAAGGATCGCGGCCCCCGACAGAACAACCACGGCGCCCCCGGCCCCGATGCCGTCGGCCAACGCTCCCGACGCGATAGAACCGATCGGATAGATGCCAGAGAACGCCAGGGTGTACAGGCTCATCGCCCGGCCGCGTATCCATTCGGGGGCCATCAGCTGGCTGCTCGCATTGAGGGTGGTGAGGGTCAGCACCCAACACGCTCCCGCTACCGTCATCCCGACGGCCGCCATGGGAGTCGATGGGGCCAGCCCGACCGCAACGCCCGCCATCCCAAAGACAACGATGGTCACCGACACCAACCTGACTCCAAGTGTCGCGACAAGGCGCGGACGCACGAACGCTCCCACCAGAGCGCCGGCACCCATGAACCCGAGCAGGAGCCCGTAGGTCGTCTCGGTGCCTCCCAATTCGCTCGTTCGGTTAGGCAGGGTGGCCTGAACTGCAGCAGAGCTGATCGCAAACAGTGCGACCAGGGCAAGGAGACGTCGAAAGGCCGGAGTGAATCTCGCATAGCGAATCGACTGGGCAATCGAATTCGTCATCGAAGTGTGCTCCGGTACCGACAGAGCAAGCCGGCTCCCGACCACTGCGATCACCGCTATAACCGCCAGGAACGAGATTGCGTTGAGACCGAAACCCACTTGGGGACCGGCGGCCGCAACGATCAACCCGCCCAGAGCAGGTCCAACAGCTCGGGCAACGTTGAATCCTGCCGAGTTGAGAGCAACCGCACTCGGGACCATCCCGCGAGGCACGAGATCGGGAACCAGCGCCTGCCACGCCGGCAAGTTGAACGCCACCCCCACCCCCATCACCAATCCCAACCCCAACAGCAGCCCGGGAGTGATCAGTTTCGTGGCGGTGAGAATCGCCATGGCGGCCGCGGCAGACCCCATCAGCGACTGCGCGAACAGCATCACCTTGGTCCGGTCGAAGGTATCGGCCACTACCCCCGAAATGAGCGCCAGAAACAAGAGAGGCAGCAGATTGGCCGCCAGCATCAGCCCAACCCATGTGGCCGACGAGTTGGTGAGTTCCTTCATCAGCCAGGCAGCCGCCACCGTCTGAAAGAAAGAACCGATGTTCGAAAAGAGAGCGGCCAGCCAGATGGCTCGGTAGTACGGCAGCCGCAGCGGAGCCATAGCCTGAGACATGTCCCCAGGAGTCTAGGAAGCACCCTCGAGATCGTCCCGTTCAACCACCCAGAGGTACGGCCTCATTGACCAGGGGTTTCCTGAAGTGGGCGCTAGAGGATTTGAACCTCTGACCTCTTCCGCGTCAAGGAAGCGCTCTCCCCCTGAGCTAAGCGCCCGGAGCGGCGAGTATACCCACACCGCCAGAGGCGACGACCGGAATCGAACCGGTGTACCGGGTTTTGCAGACCCGTGCCTAAACCACTCGGCCACGCCGCCGTGCCTTCAAGCAACCGGGGCGACCGGAGGTCGCCCCGTCCGAGCGGAAGACGGGGCTCGAACCCGCGACCTCAACCTTGGCAAGGTTGCGCTCTACCAGCTGAGCTACTTCCGCGTGGGCCGGTAGTGTAGCTACCTTCCGTGCGGTCACCTACCGGTGGAACCGAACCCGCCCGAGCCCCTCTGCGAATCGGGCAACGACTCAACCTCGACGAAATCCGCCATCGACACTGGCACTACGACGATCTGTGCGATCCGGTCACCACGAGTCAGCCGAACACGATCCTGGCCGTGGTTGATGAGGATCACCTTCAACTCCCCCCGGTATCCGGCGTCCACCAGGCCCGGTCCATTCACCACGCCGATACCGTCGCGGAAGGCGAGGCCGCTCCTCGGCACCACGAAGCCGGCATGACCATCCGGGATGGCGATCGCGATACCGGTCGGAACGAGCGCCCGCTCGCCGGGCTCGAGGGTGACATCGACACGTGCATACAGGTCGAGACCCGCATCGCCCGGGTGTGAACGCCGAGGTGTGGGTAGTTCCTTATCGAGTCGTGTGAAGCTAGTCTGCATGGCGAGTAACGGGCTATGGCGGGCGGAGGCGCACAACGGAGCGTCGAGTGCCTAGCGCATACTGTACAACGTGCCATAGCCAGATTCCCCTGAGGCCGGACGGATCATGTCCTGAAGGTCATCCCGTGATCCGGCGCAAAGGCGGCAAACACCGGGCCCCCTCCAACAACTGGCTCGCCAGAATCGGCACACCCGCCTCGATCCGCCGCACGCCCGCCCCGACTCACCGGGCGCCACGGCCCGATCTCCCGGTCAGCTCCCGTCCCGCGCAGGACGCCCGGCCTGCCCCAGCGCCCAAACCCGCAGGGCCGGTGCCATTGCGGGCTCCATCGGGGCCGCCCCCCATCCAGTACGACTCCACCCTCACCGAGATGTTCGGCTTCGCCGAGGAAGGGACCGTTGCCACCACGACAACGATCGTGCCTCCTGAGCAGGAACCCATCGTGCCCGGGCTTCAGGAGTTCCGACGGCCGTCCGACAGGGCAGGCGACACCACCACGTTGGTCACCCGGCTCTGGGAAGCCACCGAAACCGCCCCCCTCATCGAGGACTGGAAGCCCGATCGTCTCGATCCGCGGGTCATCTCTGGCCGCACATTCCGCTGGCCGATCATCGTCGCTGCTGTGGCCCTGCTGATCGGAGGTCTCGCCATCCTCCAAGCGGTCCAGGACATGCCGGACCGAGCGGCAGAAGACGCCCGAGCCACCTACCTCGCCGTCACGACCGACTACCAGACGCTCTTGCCTGAGATCGAAGACGCGGTCTCCGCCATCACGGACCCGACAACGGATACGGCAACGTTGTCCGACGCCGCCGTCTCCCTGTCGGCCTTCAACGATGGCGCACGCACCCTCTTCGATGCAGCGGCCGAGCCCTTGCCCTCCATGCCTCCCCTCGTATCGAGGGCACAACTAGACGCCCTCACACCTGTCAGACAGTCGATGGCGAATGCTGCCGAGATCGGCCTCACTCTCGAACGACGGCTCGGCGACACACTCAGCTACCGGCTCCTCTGGACGAAGACCTTCCAACTCCCGCCGCTCCCCACAACGGCTACACAGGACCGGCTGACCCAGCTCGGCGTCGCACTCGGTCTGGCCGTTACCTCCACCAAAGATGCGATCGGCAACTTGCCTGATGAGCCGTTCCTCTCAGATCACAAGATCGCGGCATTCCAGCTCGGCCAGCGCCTCGATGACTGGCAGGTGGAGTACCTCGATGCCCTCAGGACTGGCGACAGCGCGACCGCAGAAACGCTCGTGCAGGAAATGACACAACGCATCGATGCCCTCAAGGCCGCCATAGGCGCTCCGCTGGCGGCAATCGGCGAATGGGCACGAACGCAACTCGATACGCTCCAGACACAGCTGACAGCCGCAACAGATCCGACCGCCTAGGCGTCACCTCGACGCTGCAACTCTGCCAACTCCCGCTCAAAGTCGCCGGTGCCCTCGAACTCCTTGTAGACGCTGGCAAAACGCAAGTACGCGACCTGGTCCACCGCAGCAAGCTGCTCCAGCACGGCTCTGCCGATGTCGTCCGAGGTCACCAACCTCCCGTGGCCTTCCGCGTCGACCCTGATCGCCCGCAGCATCTGCTCCCTGACCTTCTCATCAACCGGACGATCGGCCAGCGCATGCTCCAAGCCCTTTCGAACCTTGTCGATCTCGAACGGCTCCAGGCGGGCATCCCGTTTGCGGACGATCAGCGGCACATCGGCGCGCTCATACGTGGTGAACCGAAACCCGCACGCCTCACACACCCGTCGTCGGCGGATCGCCGAGCCCGAATCCACAGGGCGGCTGTCGATCACCCGCGTCTCATCGGACGCACAGAAGGGACACAGCATGTTCTCCACAGGGTACCCGGACCGACCAAGCTCAGCCGGCGGGGACGACGAGGACATCTCCCGGGAAGATCGCAGCCCCATCGAGATCACTCAATCGCCTGATCTCGGACACCGTCACCCGGATGTCGCCCCCGGCCGGTGTCGCTGTCTGCGCGATGCCCCACAGGGTCTCTCCGACAGCCACCTGGTGCTGAGCGGTTGCGTCGACGCGATCCTGTGCGCCCACGCCATTCGCGAGCAGGAGGAAGAAGACCACGATGGTCGTGAGGAGAACCGCAGCCCTTCGCAGGGTCTTGGTGTTCATCGTCATGTCCACTCCCTCCTGTACTCGCCGGTGCTCTCGACCGTGCCCCCACGCTACGAAACGGGTGTGACAGAAACCCGATCGAACGTGTGTTCGTAGGATAGGACGAACATACGTTCGGTGTCAAGGGCGAACATATGTTTGTCTGGGCATGCCCTGACCGCTAGGGTGGGAACGTACGTTCGAGGAGGAGCACATGGAGGACCTGACCGGCCGACAGCGGGAGATACTCGACTACATCCGGGACACTGTCGCCGACAGGGGGTATCCGCCTTCGGTACGTGAGATAGGAGATGCGCTCGGCCTCCGCTCTCCCTCAACCGTGCACAGCCACCTGTCATCACTCGTTCGCTCCGGCCACCTCCGACGTGACGCCACGAAACCCCGGGCAATCGAAGTGGTCGCGTCCGACGCCCCACGGCTCCACGGATCGGCGACCCGCGACGTGCCCCTCGTCGGTCACATTGCCGCCGGTGTTCCGATGCTCGCCGAAGAGCAGATCGAAGAAGTCCTGACCTTGCCTACAGAGTTCACGGGCCAGGGACCCGTCTTCTTGCTCAGAGTGCGGGGAGACTCCATGATCGGCGCGGGGATCCTCGACGGAGACTACGTGGTCGTTCGCAGCCAGAACATCGCAGAGACCGGCCAGATCGTCGCCGCCCTCGTGGACGGTGAGGAGGCAACAATCAAGCGTTTCGCCCGCCGGAACGGCGCCGTCGTGCTCATTCCCGAGAACCCGTCGTATGAGGAGATGGTCTTCACCGACGGCGTACAGATCCTCGGGAAGGTGGTCGCGGTTCTTCGGGCGATCTGAGCGACACGACATAGGGGGCGAGGCGCTGCGCCTCCGCGTGGGACGCCCGAACCAGCAATCGGACACCGTCCTGCCGGTACTCTTCCTCCAGCACATCGGCGAGACGGTGAAGTCGTTCGACCTCGGCTCCGAACGGCAGGACTACCTCCACGACCTCGAAACGTTCGGACACCGCATCCCAGATACGTTCTGCGAGGTCGTCGACCCCTGCGCCGGTGACCGACGACACCATGGGCGCATCCGGGTGAAGACTCGCGAAGCTCCCCCTCCCGAGATCGAGTTTCGTCCCGACCAGCACCTCCGGGATGTCTCCGGCGCCGATCTCGTCGAGGACCGATCGCACCGCGTCGATGTGCATCTCCATCTCGTCGTCAGTCATGTCGACGAGATGCACCAGCACCGCCGACTCGCCGACCAGTTCGAGCGTCGATTGGAACGCCTCGACAAGCTGATGGGGTAGCCGCCGAACGAACCCGACCGTGTCGGTGATCAACAACTCCCGGCCCCCCGGTAGCAGGCGGCGCCGCGTCGTGGGATCCAAGGTGGCGAACAACTGATCCTGCACGAGCACCGACGAACCCGTCAAAGCATTCAGCAGGCTGGACTTGCCGGCATTGGTGTATCCCACGAGCGAAACGACCGGCACCTTCGAGCGCCCGCTTCGCTTCACGAGCCGCGTCCGCTCGACCTCGTCCAACTGGGCCCGAAGTTTCGACACCCTTCGAAGGATCCGACGACGGTCCGTCTCGAGCTGGGTCTCTCCCGGACCGCGTGTGCCGATCCCGCCACCGAGCCTCGACATCTCTACCCCTCTCCCCCGCAGGCGGGGCAGCAGGTACCTGAGCTGGGCGAGCTCGACCTGAAGTCGTCCTTCGCTGCTCTCCGCGTGGAGGGCGAAGATGTCGAGAATCAGCGCCGTCCTGTCCAAAACGCGCACAGCGAGCGCCTCGGTCAGATTGCGTTCCTGTGCAGGGCTGATCTCTTGATCGAAGATCACGACATCGGCCTCTAGCTCTTCGATCAACCGGCGAATCTCCTGGAGCTTGCCGGACCCCGCGAGCGTCGCGGGGTCGAGACGATCACGCCGTTGCACGATCGTGCCAACCACCTCCGCCCCCGCCGTGTCTGCGAGTCGCGCCAGCTCATCCAGCGAAACATCGCCGTCCGTCACGACAGCAGCCAGCACTGCCCGTTCAGCCACGCCACTCCCCCTCGAATACGAACGTCGCCGGCCCTGTGATCCACGCCACGCCGTCCTCTAGGTGCACGCCGAGGTCGCCACCGGGCAGTCGAACCGTGGCATCCTCTCCCACGAGTCCATCGGCGCATGCAGCACCGACAGCGGCCGCGGCACCCGTGCCGCACGCGAGTGTCTCACCGACGCCCCGCTCCCACACTCTGACTTCCAGGACGCCGGGCGCTCGAACCGTCATGAACTCGACGTTCACTCCCCCGGCGAACGCCGCCTCGATCCGAGGTCCGACGTCGCCGACGCGCACGTCGGCGGGATCCTCGACCTGGATCACGGCATGAGGGTTGCCAACACTGACCTCCCTCATCGATGTCCCTTCCACCTCCCGATGCGCATGAGTCTGGACGGGACCGAGTTCGACCGTGATCACGCCGTCTCCGAGCCGCACACTGCGTGGTCCGACGGCCGTTTCGACAGTGAAATCGGACCCCTTCACGAATCCCTGTCGGGTGGCGAATGCAGCGACGCAGCGCAGCCCGTTTCCGCACATCTCGGCCGGTGATCCGTCGGCGTTCCAGTACTCCATGCCAACGCGCCCCTCGTCGAGTGGGGTCACTACGAGGATCCCGTCCGCACCAATCCCCCGCCGTCGATCACACATCCGCTCAATGTCCCCGGCCGAAGGCGTGAACGGTCCCTCGAGCACGACGAAGTCGTTGCCCAGGCCTTCCATCTTTGTGAAGTTCATTCGGTCGCCTCCTCAAACACCGACCGGACCGCCCCATAGAGTGCGCCAGGGTCGTCACTCCACGGTACCCATGAGATCCTCGGGTCGCGGTGGAAATACGTTCGCTGATGCTTCGCGAGGCGAAGCGTCGCCTTGATCGCTTCTGCGACGCCGGCGTCCTCCTCCTCCACGCCATGCACCACCGGCAGCAGTTGCTTGTAGCCGACGGCCTGGGATGCGGTACGCCCGAGACGCGGGGCAAGTTCGCGCACCTCCTCCAGGAGCCCGGCGTCGAGCATTCCCGAGAGGCGCCTGGCGATGCGATCGCCCAACTGCTCTCCGGGATCGAGGCCCACCGCCGTGAACTCCAAGAGGGGTCGGTACGACCTGATCGCTTCCGCTTCCTCCGTCGCGGCGCGCTCGGAGGGCGTGCTCCCCGTGAGGTGGTAGATCTCCAGTGCTCGCACCACACGCCTCGGATTCGTCATGTCGACGTGACGATCCGCGTCAGGGTCGACCCGGCGGAGCTCTCTGACGTTGTCGAACGATGGTCTGCTGTCGAGCTCCTCGCGGACCTGCGGATCCGAAGGGGAGAAGGTGAGGGGATCGACGACCGCCCGAAAGTGCAGGCCGGACCCACCGACCAAGATCACGCGTCGTTCGAGGAACATCCTGGCACGCCGCTGAAACTCGGCGACCGTGAACTCGTCCTCGGGTTCGACGAGATCGATCATGTGATGCGGGACTCGCGCGCGCGTCTCCCGATCTGGTTTGGCGGTACCGATATCCATACCGCGATACACCTGCATCGAGTCGATGGACAGAATCTCTGCGTCGACGTCCTCGGCGAGACGAAGCGCCATCTCGCTCTTTGCCGACGCCGTCGGCCCGAGAATGGCGAGAATCAGCGTACGACCCCCATCAGGTGGTGCTTGTGCGCGCTGGTGATCTCGACCTGGAGGAACCGTCCCGGCGGAAACTCCCCTTCGACATGCACCACCCTGTTGCCCTCGGTACGAGCGGTCGCCATGGCAGGGTCCTTCTTCGACGGTCCTTCGGTCAACACCTCCTCGACCCGCCCGACCTGCTCGAGGTTCTTCTCCAACACGATGCGATTCTGGAGTTCGAGGAGGCGCTGGTACCTGGCCTGCATGACGTCGGCGTCGACGTAGAGGTCACGCATGTCCGCTGCGGCGGTCCCGGGTCGAGGCGAGAACATGAAGGTGAATGCCTGATCGAACCGGGCAGCATCGATCACCTCCATAGTCGCCTCAAAATCCGACTCGGTCTCACCGGGGAACCCGACGATGACGTCGGTCGACACCGCGAGGTCCGGCATGAGCGACCGAGCGAGGGCGAGCCTGCTCATGAAGCGGTCGACGTTGTACCCGCGGTGCATCGCGGCAAGGATCCGGTTGCTGCCACTTTGGAGCGGTAGGTGCAACTGGTTGCAGACGGCGTCCGTTTCCGCCATCGCCGCGGCCACGTCTTCACGGAAGTCGGCAGGGTGCGGGCTCGTGAAGCGCACTCGTTTGATTCTTTCGATCTCACCAACCCGCCGAAGCAGATCTGCGAAGATCGGTCGACGCTTTCCATCCAGGGCGAGGTCGCGTCCGTATGTGTTGACGTTCTGTCCAAGCAACGTGACCTCGACCACGCCCTCGGAAGCGAGTGCCTCGATCTCCGACACGATATCCCCCGGGCGTCTGCTGATCTCCGGCCCTCGTACCGATGGGACGATGCAGAACGTGCACGTGTTGTTGCAGCCGACTTGGATGGTCACCCACGCCGAGTGTGGCTGTCGGCGTGCCGTCGGCAGCAGCGACGGCAGGGTCGCCATCTCGTCGACGACTTCGGTCACCCCTCCGTTGGCCTGCGCGAAGTCCATGAGGTCGAGGACTCGATCCAGGTTGTGTGTGCCGAGCACCACGTCCACCCATGGTGCCCGTTCCCTGACCAGCTCCCTGTCCTTCTGGGCGGCGCACCCTCCCACGATCAACAGTGCGTCGGGGTGAGCGTCCTTGAACGTCTTCAGCTGCCCAAGATTGCCGTAGAGACGGTTGTCCGCGTTCTCCCGAATCGTGCATGTATTGATGAACACGACTTCGGCGTCGTCGACATCCCCGGCCGGCTGCATGCCGTCACGTTCGAACACTCCGGCGACGCGCTCACTGTCGTGCTCGTTCATCTGGCACCCGAACGTCTTGATCAGGTACCGCTTGCCGGTGCGCGCGCCGCTCATCGCGCGTAGTCGGTGACTCGCAGCTCCCTGATGACCGTCACCTGTATCTGACCCGGGTACTGGAGGTCCTCTTCCAGCCGCTTGGCGATCCTGCGCGCAAGATCCGACGCGGCCAGGTCATCGACCTGCCCAGGATCGACCACCACTCGAACCTCGCGGCCCGCCTGCATCGCGAACACTTTCTCGACGCCGCTGAAGTCGTAGGCCAGCTCCTCGAGTTTCTCCAACCTTCGCACGTACGACTCCAGCGCCTCTCGCCGTGCACCAGGGCGTGCAGCGGACACCGCGTCTGAGGCCTGTACGATCACGGCGAGCACGGTGCGCGGCTCGACCTCGTTGTGGTGAGCCTCGATACCGTGCACCACGGCGGGGTCCTCACCAAACCGGCGGGCAATCTCGGCACCGATCAGTGCGTGGGAACCGTCCACCTCGTGGGTTACCGCCTTGCCGAGGTCGTGCAACAGCGCGGCGCGCTTCACCGGTGCGGGGTCGATATCCAGCTCCGAGGCGAGCATCGCCGCGATGTGCGCGCACTCGACCAGATGCTTCAACACGTTCTGACCGTAGGACGTGCGGTACTTCAGGCGTCCCAGCAGGGTGACCAGCTCCGGGTGCATCCGAGAGATCCCGACCTCGACGAGCGCCCACTCGCCGGCGTCCCTCACGGATTCCTCGACCTCCGCTCGAGACTTGTCATACATCTCCTCGATCGACGAAGGGTGGATACGTCCGTCCTGCACCAGTCGCTCCAGTGTGAGACGAGCCACCTCTCTACGTACCGGGTCGAACGATGAGACGGAGACCGCCTCCGGTGTGTCATCGACGATGAGATTGACGCCCGTGATGGCCTCGAACGCCCGGATGTTCCGTCCCTCACGGCCGATGATACGGCCCTTCATGTCGTCGTTGGGTAGCTCCACCACGGACACGGTGGACTCGGTGACGACTTCGGCGGCCAGCCGCTGGATCGCTGTCGCGAGAATGCGTCTCGCACGGCGGTCGGCTTCCTCCCGTGCCTTGATCTCCATGTCGCGCACAAGGACCATTGCCTCACGTCGAGCTTCATCCTCTACTTGATGGAGAAGGTTCGACTTTGCAGCGTCCGCGTCGAAACCCGCGAGGCGTTCGAGCTCTGATCGCGCTTGTTCTCTCAGCTTCTCGGTTTCGACCCGTTGCTCCTGGGCCTCGTTCTCCCGGGAGATCAGCAGCTGCTCTCGTTGGGCGAGATTCGACGCACGCTGTTCGAGAGTCTGCTCACGCTGGCTCAGGCGCTCCTCCGATGAGTTCAACTCGATCTTGCGGTGTTCGAGCGCTGCTTCTTCCCGCTCCCTGTACGCCTCCGCTTTGGCCCTCGCCTCCTCTTCCCCTCGGGCGAGCAGTTCCTGTGCCTCCAGGCGTGCCCTCGCGACCATCCCCTCGGCGGTCGATTCCGCGCTGGCTCGGGCCAGTCCGGCGCGATACTTCGTCCACAGGAAACCCAGAAGTCCCCCAACCGCCAGGCTCGCGGCCCCGACGATGTATTCCATGGTTCCGTCGCTTTCTTGGAACCTTCAACAACGCAGGTGCCGAGCCTGCCGGCCCGGCACACACACATCCGACACGCGAGAGACGGTCTACCGTCGTCGCGGCTGCTGATTGGTTGAAGGTTCGCTTGTGAGTACTGTTGATTTCAAGTGATAGTTCGTGTGTGCGTGGCACTCATCGTACCGTACGAACGCCCTCGGCGCACTGGTCAATCTTCGTGCACTTCTTCTTCCTGGCTGGGTTCGAGCAAACCAACCGCCTCGAACACCTTCGCCTGAAGCTGGACGGCGACCTCGGGGTTGTCCTCGAGGAACTGTTTGGCGTTCTCGCGCCCTTGGCCTAGCTGGTCGTTGTCGTAGCTGTACCAGGCGCCGCTCTTGCGTACGATTCCTTCGTCGACGGCGACATCCAAGAGGCTCCCCATGCGAGAGATGCCCGTCCCGAACATGATGTCGAACTCGGCCTGGCGGAATGGTGGTGCGACCTTGTTCTTGACGATCTTGGTTCGCACCCGGTTGCCGATCGACGTCTGGCCGTCCTTGATCGTCTCGATGCGGCGAATGTCGATACGCACCGACGCATAGAACTTGAGCGCCCGACCGCCGGGTGTCGTCTCCGGCGACCCGTACATGACACCGATCTTCTCTCGAAGCTGATTGATGAAGATCGCCGTCGTCCGGGAACGGTGGATGTTGCCGGTGAGCTTGCGTAGCGCCTGCGACATCAACCTGGCCTGCAGCCCGACGTGGGAGTCCCCCATCTCACCCTCGATCTCTGCTCGAGGCACGAGAGCGGCGACCGAGTCGATCACGACCACGTCGAGCGCACCCGATCGAATCAGCATGTCGGTGATCTCCAACGCCTGCTCGCCTGTGTCGGGCTGAGAAATGAGTAGCTCGTCGACATCGACACCGAGCGCTCTGGCATAGACGGGATCGAGGGCGTGCTCTGCGTCCACGAACGCGGCAATCCCGCCGTTCCGTTGCGCTTCCGCAATGATGTGGAGTGACAGCGTGGTCTTGCCGCTGCTCTCCGGCCCGAAGATCTCGACGACCCTCCCCCTCGGCACGCCTCCGATACCCAAGGCGAGGTCGAGAGAAAGCGCGCCCGTCGAGATAGACGCCATCTTCTCCTGGACGCCGTCGCCCAGTTTCATGATGGCGCCTTTGCCGAACTGTCGCTCGATCTGCGACATCGCCATCTCCAGGGCCTTGTCTCGTTCCACCTGCAGCTCCCTTCTCGTCTGCCGACACCGTACAACGCCGGTGTGACACGTACGATCCTACTCGAACATGTGTTCGACACCAAGCATGATCCGCTCCAGGCGTTCGTATCTCGGTCCTCCCGAGCCGAGGTGGCTCCTGAACACGTCGACCTCCCCGACCGTCCACGACACATCATCGAACGGGGGCCGATCGATGACCGGTCGGACGTCCTGATGTGGGCGGATCCTCGACAGGGTGAGGTGCGCCCTGAACGGGCGATCCTCCGATGGAATACCCGCCGCTTCGACCGCCTCCGCGACCACACCTGAGAGTCGGGTGAAACCGGCCAGTCCGTCCGAGAACCCGACCCACAACACTGTCGCTTTGGCCGGACGGGGAAAGGCCCCCAATGCACCGAACGCCGCTCTGAACGGCTCGCCGAAGTCCACAACGCCCAGCGCATGGAGAAGCCGGTCGTAGGTCACCTCATCGGTGTCGCCGAGAAACCGCAGCGTCAAGTGCCAGTTGCTGGGGTGGACCGCCCGCCCCGGCAGCGGCCCATCGAGTAGCGCAGCGAGCGCGTGCCGCACCTCGTCGGGCAGCGGCACAGCGATGAACAGCCGGCCTACCACCACACCCCCGTGACCCCAAGGCGCAGGAGGTGCAACGCAGCGGTCGTCGCATACGTGCGGACACGCTCCCTGTCGCCAGGGAAGCGCATCGTTCGAGCCTGCGTACCGTTTGGAGTATGGACCCCGATGATCATCGTGCCTGGCTCGCGTTCCTGGGGATCGGGGCCGGCAGACCCCGTCACCGAGACCCCCACCTCCGCACCGAAGCGTTCGGCTGCGCCCTCGGCCATGGCGCGGGCCGTCGCCTCGCTGACGACCCCTTCTCGCTCCATCACGTCCGCTGGCACGCCGAGCACGGTGGCCTTGAGGTCGGTTGCGTAGGTGACGGCGCCTCCGCGAAACACCTTCGAAGACCCCGGAACAGAGGTGATCCGAGCGGCGATCAACCCACCGGTCGCGGACTCGGCGATGGCGAGTCGCCAACCACGGTCTGCGAGCAGGGCCAGCACGATCGCCTCGATCGTCTCCTGGTCCACTCCGAACACCCGCGCTCCCAGCCGCTCACGAACGCTCCGCTCGATCGGCTCGATCATCCCGTTTGCATCTGCCTCCGTCGATGCTTTCGCCGTGATGCGAACCTTGATCTCACCGGATGACGCGAGAAACGCTATCGACGGGTTTGTAGAACCGTAGAGGTCGTCCAGCAGCTCGGCCACCATCGATTCGGATGAACCCCAGGTGCGAATGAGCTTGCTCTTGACGACTCCGCCCTCGCCGCTCCTCAGCCGGGGCAGCACTTCTGTCTCGAGGAGCGCCTCCATCTCTTCTGGCACACCGGGCAGGGCGAAGATCCATCGCTGGCCGTGACGGAGCACGATCCCGGGCGCGGTCCCTTTCGGATTGGGAAGGAACTCGGCTCCCTCCGGGCGTTCTGCCTGACGGAGGTTCGACTCGGGCATCGAGCGGCCAAGTCGTCCAAACCGGTCGCGTAGGCGGTCTGCGGCGTCCTGCACCAACTCCATCGGTCTTCCCGTCGCGAGGCAGATCCCTTCTCGGGTCAGGTCGTCCTGCGTGGGTCCCAGTCCGCCGGTGATGATCACAGCGTCGGCGCGACTCAGGCCAATCGTGATCGCCTCGGCGATTCGACCGACGTTGTCCCCGACGACCGCCTGATGGTGGGCGTCGTGGCCTTCTTCTGCGAGCCGGCGTCCGATCGTTGCCGCGTTTCCGTTCACGATCTGGCCGATGAGCAGTTCGGTACCCACGGCGAGCACCTCGACGATCACTCGCGCACCGCCCCTTCCAGATCGGGCCCATACGCGCCGATGATCAGCGCGTCGACGATATCCCCCTGCGCTCCCGTGTCCAGGGTGATCATCCCATCGATGTCCGGTGCCTCTCTGAAGGAGCGTCCGACGGGAATACCCTCCTCCACCTGATCGACCAGTACGGAGACCGTTCTCCCGACCATATCCGCCTGTCGTTCGGCAGTGATGCGCTCTTGAACCTGCTGTAGGTGCCGGGTCCGTTCGTTCGCCTCGGAAGGATCGGGACGGTCGGGCAGGAGTGCCGCCGGTGTTCCCTCCTCCGGGGAGTAGGGGAAGAACCCGGCCCAGTCGAGCCGTGCAGCCTCGAGGAACGCCTCGAGGGTGTCGACATCTCTGTCCGTCTCGCCGGGAAAGCCGATGATGAAGCTCGATCGGAAGGCGGCGTCGCTGTCGATCGCTCTGATGTGCTCGATCAGCGCCAGAAAGCGCTCTGTGCTACCCGGTCGGGCCATCGTCCGCAAGAGTCGCGGCTCGGCATGCTGCAGGCTCAGATCGAAGTACGACGCCACGGTCGGGTTGCCCGCGATCTCTTCGATGAGCTCCGGTCTGATCTCCGACGGGTAGAGGTACAGCAGGCGGACTCGCCACAGCCCCGGAGTGGCGGAGATCGTGCGCACCAGGTTCGTGATGCCACCACGATCGTCGATGTCGCGACCGTAGGCGGCGAGGTCCTGCGCAACCAGCACGAGTTCCCGGACACCGTCGGCAACGAGTCGTCCGGCCTCGGCCGCGATCTGGTCGACGGGTCGTGACCGCTGCCTGCCGCGAAACGACGGGATCGCACAGAAGGTGCACGTCTTGTCACATCCTTCCGCAACCTTCAGATAGGCGTACGGAGTGGTAGGGGTGCTCCGGCGGACTTCGTGCAGGATGTCCATCGGTGACTGCTGGAGACGCACCTGCTGCCAGCCGGTCATGGTGGCGAGGATCTCCGAGAGTTCCGCGTAGTGATCGATACCGACCACGGCGTCCACCTCGGGGATCGCGTCGGTGATCTCGTGCCCGTACCGCTGCGCCATGCACCCCAGGACGACCAGCCGTGCACCGGGTCGTCGTGCCTCGTCAAGTTCGAGGATCGTGTTCACGGACTCTCTGCGCGCCTCCTCGATGAACGCGCAGGTGTTGACCAGGACGAGGTCCGCCTCCTCCGGAGAGTGGGCGGCGGCGAAGCCGGCGGCGTCGAGCAAGCCACCGACCTTGTCGGAGTCGACCTGGTTCTTCGCGCAACCGAGGGTCGTGAGCCACACAGAGGGAGCAGGCATCGTCCAAGGCTACATACGAATAGACTTCGAACGTGCCCAAGATCGCTCTCGTCACCGGCGCCTCACAGGGAATCGGCCTGGAACTGGCCGAGCAGCTCGCGTTCAACGACTACTGCCTCGTGATGGTCGGTCGCGACCCGCACAACCTCGAGATGGCAGCGGCGCAGCTCGAGCTCGATCAGCCCTGCAAGACAATGACCCTCTCGATGGATCTCTCCCAGCCGGGCGCGGTCGAACAACTGGTCGCGGAACTCGACCAACGAGGGGTGGAAGTCGAGGTACTGGTCAACAACGCTGCGTACGGAATGGACGGCTCGTTCATCGATCTCGATCTCTCCTCGCAGCTCGGAATGGTCGATCTGAACGTCCGGGCGCTCACCGAACTCACCTTCAGACTCGCCCGGCCGATGGTCCAGCGTGGCTTCGGCAGGATCCTCAACGTCGCGTCCACCGCTGCATTCGAACCCGGCCCGGGAATGGCCGTGTACTACGCAACCAAGGCGTACGTTCTGTCCTTCTCCCAGGCCCTCTCCGACGAACTCGACGGCACCGGGGTAACCGTGACCGCGCTATGCCCGGGACGTACCCAGATGGGCCTCCAGCGCAGGGCCGGTGTCGAGGCGTCGCACCTCGTCCAGATCGGCATGATGAGTGCCCACGACGTCGCTGTAGCCGGCTACGAGGGGTTGATGGCCGGACGCGGGCTCGTCGTCCCCGGGGCGGTGAACAAGGCAACGGTCGGCATCGGCAGACTCCTCCCCGGCCGTCTCGCCGCGCGAGTCGCCTCCCTCCTGAATCGCCGCTAGGTCAGAAACAAGGCGGGCTCTTCGAGGTTCTCCATCAGCACCCGCATGAAGGCTCGGCCCAACCCCCCGTCGATGACTCGGTGATCGTACGACAGCGACAGCGGAACCATCGGCGCGATCGCGACGGCGCCTCTGCGGACGACAGGGACATCGGTCGCCCGCCCGACGGAGAGGATCGCCGTTGTCCCGTACGGGATGATCGGCGTACCGAACCCCCCACCAACCGCACCGATGTTCGACACGGTGAACGTTGCGCCGACCACCTCATCCGGAACCAGGGTGCGCTGTCGCGCGGCCATCGAAAGACGGGCGATCTCATCCGCCATCTCCATCAGATCCAATCGGTTCGCTCCCCTGATGACCGGTACGATCAGGCCCTCGCCGGTGTCGACCGCCAGGCCGACGTCGTAGCGCTTGTGGAGCACCACGTCGTCACCGTCGAGTGAGGCGTTGAACTCGGGGAACCGATCCAAGACAGGCAGTACGGCCCTGACAACGAGTGCCTCGATGGGAACGGCGCGGTCGTGTCGTT
>Ga0307424_1000081_pt1 | contig 40893 bp, 40 predicted proteins | sample SalMarWE160320MG_FD_202157 | JGI IMG/M metagenome (GOLD analysis project Ga0307424, IMG submission 202157) | Salt marsh sediment microbial communities from the Plum Island Ecosystem LTER, Massachusetts, United States - WE1603-20 | ecosystem: Environmental > Aquatic > Marine > Intertidal zone >... | reverse complement strand
CCCATTCCGCGGCAGACCTCCCCCGCGTCTGCCAAATCCAGTTCCAAAGCCCCTTCAAAACGGTCAAAATCGGTAACCGCCACCAGAATTCCGGCGCACATCTCTGCCATAAAGTGGGCATCCACCATAAGGTTGTACCTGGGAAAACCGCTGTTGACCGTTCTCTTGAGATGTTTGGGCAGCGGGCAATCAAAACCGAATCCCCCGAAAAACCTGTCATACGTTTCAATACGTTCCGTGATCTCCTTGAGCGTCTCGCGCCGCCTCATCTTCCGGAGCAGCTTTCTCTTGTACTGATCAAAACCGGGAGGGTTTTCGAAATTATGGCAGCCGGAGATCAAGCTAATACCGAAAGCGACATCAGGGTAACGCCCCTCGTATCTTGACGACTTTGAAAAACTGACAGGACCGATCATCACAAACCCCCTTCCTTGACATTCAATTTTCTCTTAACATATAATATTCAGCACTTAAAAAGTCAATCTTACACTATTTAGGCACGCCTAAAACACAGAATACGCTACTATTTGAGTTGTCTCGGGGTCGTCATTTATAATAATAAGGGAAATCGCATGATGGATATAATTATTGAAAAGGGCCTGGCCCAACTCAGGAATATTCCTTATTTCCCGGTGATCCAATCCAAATCCAAATATGAATTGATCGACATTATGCTGACCGTGATCGGTGTTGCCTTTGAGGAAGTTTCCAAAAGGGTCCCTGAACTCAAGGGAGAGATCGCCGGGTGGAATGACGGGAGACATTGTGCCATGGGTGTGCTGCCAAAGGGGCCTTATATCAGCTTGGAGAAGAGCGGGGACAGAATCCTCTATCTTGGGAAAGGTCTGATTTCCCCGGATGTAACATTTCTTTTCAAAAACCTTGACTCAGCAGTCTTGGTCCTCACTGCCCAGATGAGCGCCCACCAGGCAATGGCGGAGTGCAGGATACTGTTAGACGGGCAGGTGTCCTATGGCATGGAAATGAACAGGGCATTAGCCATTGTCGAAACCTACCTGTTTCCACAATTCATACTGAATAAGATATTCAAGAGAGCGCCTAAATTAAGCCTGTTCCAGTTAATCACAAAGGGTACAGTCTATACGTCCCTCTTGCCCGCATTCTTTAAGAATGGTTTGAAGTACGCTATCAAAGCTGCGTCAAAGCGTTAATTCATTGAGTTGGAAAATAGATCGCGTACTTAAGGAAGGGCGAAGCAAAGCCCTAAATATTCAATCTTCAATGTTCAATATTCAATCCAAATGGGGGGATAAAAATGCTGCCCAACTATTACCAGTTCTACTGTCCCGTCAAAATCCTGTCAGGCCAGTTGGCCGTGAGTAACATACCCTTTGAAATGAATCTTCTTGGATGCAAAAGGGCCATGATAATTACAGATAAGGGTGTGGCGGGCGCAGGACTTATTGAGATAGTCAAGTCTGCGTTTGCAGATTCAGACTCAGAGATCGGCTCAATTTTTGATGATGTCCCGAGGGATTCCAGCAACAAAGCGGTGAACAAGATTGCTAAGGTATTCAAGAAGGAGAAGTGTGATTGTTTCATTGCAGTGGGGGGCGGCAGCGCCTTAGATTCTGCAAAAGGGGCAAACATTGTCATATCGGAACGCTCCAATGACATCCTCAAGTTTCAAGGCGCTGACAAGATCACCAAAAACCTGAAACCCATGATCGCCGTTCCAACAACGGCAGGCACCGGGAGTGAAGTAACCAAGGTGGCGGTTGTCTACAATGAAAAAACAGAGACAAAGATGTCCTTTGTATCGGACAAACTATATCCGGATGTTGCCGTAATAGACCCGAAGATGACCATGACCATGCCGCCAATGATAACGGCGGCTACCGGCATGGATGCCCTCACCCACGCCATTGAGGCTTATACATGTCTACAGAAAAACCCAATTGATGATGTTTATGCAAAAACAGCCATCGATCTAATCCGGCGCTATCTAATGAGGGCCACGGGAAATGGCAGGGATGAAGAGGCCAGAATGGGGATGGCCAATGCCGCCCTTTTTGCGGGGATCGCTTTTTCAAATTCAATGGTAGGGATGGTGCACGCCCTCGCCCATGCATTGGGGGGGGTATGTCACGTTCCCCACGGGATTGCCAACGCCATCCTTCTTCCCTGGTGTCTCGAGTACAACGTCGACAAGGTCCCGGATCAAATTGCCGAACTCTCCGGGGTTCTGAGTGGGACCTTGGGATATCTTGATTCCGGGGACCAGGCCGAGGAGACGATCTCCCTTGTGAGAAGTCTGCTAAAGAGGCTCAACCGTGTTTCAGGCCTGCCCATAAGGCTTAAGGACGCGAAGGTGACAAAAGATATGCTCCATAAGGTGGCAAAAGCAGCCATTAATGACGGCGCCCTTGTCTACAATCCCAGGGATGTCACCTATGAAGATGCCCTTGAAATCTACAGAAAGGCGTTTTAGTCCTTACCCTCCTCAGCCACAAAATGGAGGCCCATTTCAAAGGCGGACCGGGTAAATTCCAGGACTCTCAGAAATCCCTCATCCGATAGTTTTCTCGCTCTGTCATGGCTGCGGTAAATATTGATAAATTGCCGTTCTCGCTCAAATTGCAGAGGAAATTTTTCCAATCCCCAGTCTTCTAAAACCCCCCATACTCCGGGATTGTATGTCCGGATAAACTTGATAATAAAGGGTATTGGATCATGACGGGCAAGTAATGCCGCTAATCGTAAAATCAGTTCAAAGGAAAGGGTTGCGGTCCCGTTTTCCACTGCGGTCAGAAAGGATTCATCGGAAAGGTTGACGGCTTTACTGACATCCCTCCGTGTTAATCCGGCCACTTCGCGCAGGTCCCTCAAAGAGGCCCCGGCTTCCTGCATCATTTTCAGACGTTCAGGGGAAGAGAATAGGGCCTCTCCCACCTTCTCAGATGCCCAGGTACTTTTGGAGATGAATTTCGCGGCCGCCGCTGTAACTCCGAACAGCGTCTTGAGGAGGGAGCGTTCTTCCCTTGGGTAGGTTTCTAAAATATCGTCGGGAATTCTCAGGGAATCGGCTTCGTCCCCGGACCCACCTCGATTCTTCGGTGATCCCGTCCTTTTTTTCTTTGTTTTTCCGTTAGCCATGAGGTTAACCCTGTCGAAGACTCCGCAAACGCTTATTCCTTTTCCCCAGTGTCCATTCAGAAATGAGATAGTTTTTGCAAGATCAAGGAAGACGAAAATTTTAACCACAGGAATACATACGAGTATTTCGAGGATTAAAATCTGAGTCTGACGCTGAAATTGCGGAAAATGGCCATTTATGGATCTACACTAACTAAACTGCAGCCAAACCCTCTTCTTTGCTGCGAATAAAATTATCCGGACTCGTTAATGGAAAATCAGCGAATTCCGAGAGACCTTTTGCAAATTTTGGATTTACCTTTATTCCATACGCACCTAAAATTCTTCTAAGCTTCTTATAATTGCCGCAGATGGAGGCGCTGACTGACTGAAACCCTCTTTTCGCCGCATCTCTACGCCCCCAGAATGCAAGAGGATTCATATCAAAAAAATCAGCGTCATATTCCGTGGGTTCAATAAGAATAATATCTCCTTTAAAATCCGGGTTCTTGATATACGTATTGATGCCATGCATCAGCCTGGTATGAAGCATGGTACGCATTGCCTGATTGAAAACAGCGTACATACCATCCTCGGCAATTTGCAGTCGGTTTTCACCTATCTCGCATTGCTCACAGAATGTCTCGTGGTTGAAAGGGCGGAAAGGATTATAACATATGATAAGATCGGCTCCTTTCGCAACGGCAAGGTCCATGCTGGTAGTTTTAATTACGGCACCATCCACATAATCCACACCGTCGATCTTTACGGGCTTATAAAAAACCGGTATGGCAATGGATGCCTGCATTGCCTTTGAGATTGGCGCCCTGTTATTCTCATCATGCCCAAAAACCTCCCTCTCGGCACTATTGAGGTTCATGGCAAAGATATACAGTTCTCTGCCCGTTTTTTTGTAAAGTGCTTTGAAATTATTATGAAGATCATTCTTTTCCAGATTCCTCCTGATGGCCCGCTCGAATCTGTCAGTAGAGAAAATGCCATTTGGTATAAATCCCCACGGCAATGAGGGTTTCCGGATATTTAAACGGCTCTTCTGAAGACAATATCTAAAAAGCTCCTGCGCACTTTCATAGGAGGGGTCTGTAAATACCTTGAAGAGCATTTTGCGGAATTCGTTTCTGAAAATATTGTTTGACATAAGGAAATTAACGCCAAATTTTGGTAACCAACTGAGGGTATCTCCAACCGTTTGAGCAGGATTTTTGAGAAAATCGAGGTAATTCAAGGAATATATCTTTGAGAGTCGGATCGGATCGATCCGTCCCTGCTCGCCTTCAAAGCTTTTGGCCAACTCTTCTGTTGAGACCCCGTTTGCAAGAAAGGCGGCGAGCAGGGCCCCCGCGCTGACACCAACATAGATGTCAAACTCCCTGACATTCCGGTTCAGCATAAAACTACTAAGGGCCTGCAAGCCGCCTAATTTGAAGGCTCCCCCGGATATTCCGCCACCGGACAGCACCAGGGCGGTCTTGGGATTAGGTTTGGGATGTCTTAGATCGCTCTTTTGAACAATGGTGATTCCCATTGAACTACTCCTCATGCCCAGCGCACCTCAAGGTTTAGATGTTTGAAATGAGTAGATCATTCCGTCACTATTCAGTGCCGATCCATCAATTCCATATTGGGCACTACGGGTTTCCAATTCATAAATGCGGAATTTTTCGCAAGGCCAAGGAAAACAAGGGGTTGCGCGGAGGCGTACGATAGTACGTCGCACAAGGAACCCCGCCGTTTGACGCCGAGATTGCGGAAAAGGACCATTTATGGATGGAAACTATTTAGGTTGATGGACATTACAATACCTGGAACCGGCAACAGGCCTTTTCTTACACTGGTTGCCACTCTTAGTTTTAGCCTTACACTGTTTTGAACTCGAAACTTTTACCTTTTTGGTCCCCTTTACCTTTTTAGCACTCTTTACCTTTTTGCCTCCCTTATCCTTTTCTATCTTTCTTAGTAGTTCCGTTGCGATTTCGCCAATCTTTTCATTCAGAGAACGAATAAATTCATATACATTCCCAATGGATTGATCCTGGAAATCTTCCAATTTCTCAACGGCAGTGCCGGAGAGCCTGATTTTTTTCAGGACCTTAAACGGTTTACCTGCGAGTGATTTATGAATTTCTTCAACGTTCTTTGCGCCACTGTCAATTGCCTCTTGAACCAGATCTTTTATTTCCTGCAGTTTTTTCATGGCCCCCTCCTTTTTAAAAAAAAATACGTTCACGGTTCTGAGTTCAGGGTTTCTTTGCCTTGATGAGTCTTTGAATGACTATCCCTTTTCCAGGTTTTCCTCGCCTTAATCGCCAATCTTTTTACCCTCAGAATATCTTCGTCACTGAATACGCCATTCACCCCTGAGATGGCGGCTAATTTCATCCCGTGCTTGAGTCCTAATTTATAGATCTCTCTTACCTTTTCCCATTCGATATCACGACCGATGGTGAAGATTTCAAAGCGTCCTTCTAAGGCCAGGACAATAGTCTCGGCAAGACATGCATAGGCTACCTTAGGAGGGAGACCGATACTTTTCATTTCCGGGTTACCAGGAAGCTCAATTTCACCCGATTCAATTACCAGCACATCAGGACGTTTTGCCACATCCTCCGGGGACAGATCCAGAGGACGCGCTACATCAGTGATAACACAGCCGGGTTTGACCTTCATGATGTCGAGGATTGCCTTCCCCGCTCCGGAAGTGGCCGTAACAACGACATCCATATCAGGCAGATACTTATCAGTTCTGGTGGAGACATGGAGTTTAACATCGGGGGTCTCTTCAAGGATGGATTCTCTCAATGCCAATAGTTTGGCAGTATTCCTCCCCACCATGTAGACCTCTTCGAAGGCCTTTGCCAACAGGCGGCAGCAGACCGACCCGATAGCCCCGGTAGCCCCAAAGACCATCGTCTTTGCTTTGATTTTTTTCCCCTTTTCATCCTTGATCAAACCCATCCGGCGCACTGCATCCGCAACGGCCCAGAGCGCCCCGGATGCGCTGTAGCTGTTGCCTGTGGTTATGGGGATCTCTGCTTGTCTCGCCACTGTCACCCCTGCATCACCCACTACTTTGGTGAAGGCTCCTAAACCCATGATCTGGGCACCCATCCGTTTTGCCATCTTGGCGGCCTGTAACAGACGGTCATAGGTAAACTCAGGCTTATGAGACAGCATCTGTTTTGGGGTTCCTCCTACGGCAATAAGCCAACCTTCTGCCTCTACGCCTGTTGGTGATTTTATACCTGTCACCTTGGAATAGACAAAGGGTGGGGAATAGGCCATGATTTTTTCGACTGCGTCCATGAAGGGAGGAGGCGCAACCCTTGAGAGAAAGTCCAATGCCTTTTCCTTTTTAAAAAACTCCTGGGAAAGGGGGTGGATCACAAAGGCAAAGCGATTAACCCGTTTGGGGTCGCCCGAAGGATATACCACCCTCGGATCCATCCTCTCATCGCTGATAATCTCCAACAAATCGTCATCCGTAACCTCGTCCTGTCTCTTTCCGAGGGCTGCAAGAATCAAAGCCCCAAGGGTGCCGAACCCCACCACACGTTCGAGGACCTTTGGGGCGGGATCGATAATCACGTCCACGCCTCTGTCTTTGAGAAACCGAACCCGGTCATCATAGGCCGATGAAGTAATAATGGTCTTTCCCCCTAACTCTTCCAGGGTGCTATCTTCCAAATAGTCATAGAAGCCATAATAAGGCACAACAATGATGTTGGCCTTTTGCATGGCTTTGCGCATGATGAATTCATTCCACTTGGCTATGGGCGTGACCGAAGAAGAGAGACGCTTGCTGGGGACCCATTTTAGTACTTCATGAACCCCGCCGGCATACATCTCCAGGTCCTTCAACGAGGTCAAGAGCTTAGAAATACCGTTTTCCAAAACCGGATCTGCGAAACTAAGGTTATCGGTAAATTCGGACATGACCTTGGCGATCCTGTAATTGGACATGCCGGAAAGGAATAACACTCTGGCATTGCTGAAATAGTTTCCGAATTCAAATTCGATATGACGAAGAGACCACTCATGGGCAACATTGCGAAGGGTGCTTCCCATAGTAACAGGCGTTTGAATACGGGAACTCAGCATGTCTAATTTTTCAGTGTGTTTCACTGTCGGGCCTCTGGACCCTATTGCGTCTGGGAATTTCATGCCCCCTAACCCGATGGCATCCGCCCTCTTTTCCCATTTCAACAGCATCTCAACTGTCTTATCAATATCTCCGTCAGTCCCAAATCGCTTGATATTGAAATCCTGACGCATAAATTCCGTGTCAAATTCATAATCTTCGCTGCCTGGTCCCAGACTTATACTGATAATCTGCTTCACGGTTTCCCCCGTTCCCACTTAAAATTGACGACTGACTATTGAAAACTGATTAGCGGAAAGCCTTCTGAGGGCACTTCACTGCACTCTGTTACCATCATCTCCTATGGCATCCACAGGACAGACATCCATGGATTCAGCACACAGATCGTCCTCCTGTTCAGTAGAAGGCTGTTTGTAAACAAAACTATACTCTGAATCACAATCAATATCTACACTTGACCTGAAGTTATCAGGCGCTATTTCGGAACAGAGCATACAACCGATACACTCCTGATCAACATAGTACTTCCCGGGCACATTCTCTTTGAATTGCGATGGCTTCTCAGACATGACTGTCAATTTCGTCCCCTAATTAGTGCCCATCCATAAATGATTCATGGGCGCGAATCAGTTTCCAGATCAGAAGGGCTATTTCTGGATGGAAACTAATTAGAACTCAGCTCCTTTAAGATCTCGGCCAAATCCCGAGTCCGGCTGTCTGTTTCTGACTTCTCAGGTCTATGGACAGTGCAATACTCTGAACCGGGCACGGCACGTCTCCTGCATTGCTTTCCGCTTTTGGTCGTGCCTTTGCATCGGGTCGGGGTTCCATCCTGCATGACATCGGATTCTTTTTCATCCTCTGCAGTGATATCCTGCTCAACATGAGCCTGGACACCTTTTTCAGCGCCGGCCTGATGGACGTTGCAATATTCCAAACCGGGAATAGAGCGTTTCTTGCATTGCTCACCACTTTTGGTCAGAGCCTTGCACCGGGCCTCCTGATACCTGTCATGTAAGACAAGCGGTTCATCAAATATTTTTCCCGATTTAACAAGACCTAAGAGATAATTAAACTCATCTTCAAAACCTTCCAAAAGGACTTCAGGGTCTGGCATCAGTCCCTCATCAGCGGCAAGCCCCACGGTCACCTTTCCATCATAGCTGAGAATACTGATTCCCAATCCCACAGCACCCAATCTGGGAACCCAGAACATGATATTATTGATCTTCTTGCCTGCAAAATAAAGCGGTTGTCGCGGACCCGGAACATTGGTCAGAACGGCTGAAGCCTTATTGGCGAAGAAGTGGGCCATATTTTTTGCAATACCGGGCGGTAGCATGCCCATGGCGCTAACAAGCCCGAAGTTTACATAGGGGTCAGCCGATTTTTTCAAACGGTTCATTCGCCGATTTACTTCCTTAAGCCTTAAGATCGGATCTTCGAGGTACACCGGCAAGGCAAGAAAAACAAGACTGAACTTATTTCCCAATTCGAGCTCGGTGCCAGGCTTACGTATATTGACCGGAACAGTTACCCGGAGGTCAAGCTTATTCACCGGATAGTTTCTGCTCTTCAAATAGCGACGCATTGCGCCGGTAACGGTAGCTATCAGCACATCGTTGAGTGTGGTGGCACTAATAGCTCGACCAACGGTTTTGATCTTATCTAACAGTATTGGCTCGGTCCATACCGCACTTTTCCGCACACCTAATCTACCTTTAAATGCGGTTTTGGGATCAGCGGGCATAATCAATAGTTTGGTGAGTACGGACGCGATATCAGTGGCCAACTCCGAACCGGACTTTGCCAGTTCCATTAAATGATCAGGTTTGGATATGACCTCCTTTAGCTCATCGATTATTTTCATCCCCGCTTTTTGAGTTGCATCGCTAACATACCCTATGCTTTTTATCAGGGACCGAAATGGCGAAAGGGGATCAGGAAAGGAAGTATCAGCCCTTTTTTTCTTGGGCCTGCCCGTGGGCCAGGGGGCGTCCGGTTTCTTGTCTGCCACTGAAAGCAAGACTTGGACCAGGGCAATTCCATCGGCTATGCAGTGGTGAATTCGAAAAAAAAGCACGCACCCTTTGCCGAAATTCTCAATGAGATAAACATGCCAGAGCGGTTTGTTAGGGTCCAGAGGGGTAGTCATCAAACCGCTAACCATCTCCTGCAGCGCAACCTTATCGGCCGGTGGAGGCAGGGCAATACGCTGCACATGGGATCTGATATCAAAATGTCTGTCAGTCTTCCAATTGGGCGCCCCCACTCCTGATGCAGGAACTATCACCCGCTTTCGGAATCGCGGAAAAGAGGCCAGTCGGTGCTCTATGGTCGCACACAAGCGCTCAAAATCTATGATCTCTTCAAACTCCATAAAAACAGTGATGATCATGAGGTTGGTGGGATCATCCATACAGTACCAAAAATGATCGGCGCTGGTCATTGATTGTGTCATGTTTTCACCTCAACTTGCTCTGACTTCCCTCTTCATCCCTTGAGTCTCTTTACCAGATCTATGTATGACTGCATGGCCTCTTTTTTTGATGTACCCTTGAGCTTGGCCCAGGCATCATACTTGGCACGACCTACAAAATTGGTAAACCCGGGTCGCTTACCGGACACGTCCCCCATGTTGCCCTGTTTGTGAAAGGCATAGAGCTCTAAAAGGGTGTCATTATCAGGTCGTTCCGGTAAGTCTTGCACCTCTTCCGCCGCGGTCTCAAATCTTGTTTTTAGATCAGCCATTTGTTTCCTCCTCTCTTGACCAAGAATGTCCTTAAGGTTCCTCGCCTCCAATATAGCCTGCCTATCAGTAAAACATCAGATAACATGTCAAAATATAATAAGTTTTTCATATCATTCGAACCAGCAGAAGTCAACAAACAAATCTTGTAGCCGTTCACGGGTTCAAAGGTTCAGAGTTTAAAGGTTGGATCTCGTTCTCACGCTCCCTCTTTTCCAAAACCAAGCCCAAACCTGCCTTTTTTTTGCAGTCAGTTCGAAAACCAGCACTTGTCGTACAAACTTGGGGTTTCCAGTCTTGATTTCTCTCTAACACTAAACCTGCGAACTGTACCCGATTAGAAACGGCTTGATAAACCTAAGGATTGCTGATAGAAGGATTACTGATAGATGGAGTCTATCTTGAAACAAAGGGAAAAACCTCCCGTCCCTGGATTAGCTATCGCATTAACCTTTACCATAAATCAACAGTGAGGAGTTGCCATGGGAACGAAGGATGAAGAGGAATGGTTTCTCAAATTCTATGAGGGCACTTTTCTCATTAAAGGGTGGCGGTCTCGCATGAAGGAACTGCTGCAGCCATTTTCACCCACCAAAAAAGAAGAAATGCGAGGTCTGCTTGACAACCTCGGAGAAAAAATCGGCAGGGAATGGGCAAGAGATAACAGGGTCCGCCGTGTAGACACTCCGCTGCTCCAGAAGTGGGGTCAAGATTTGACCAGCGCCAAAAGAAATGGCCCTGATGTTTTGGCCGAAGCTATCCGAAATCTTGACACCGAAGTGGATGATCTGCTTGCTTAGGGCAAGTCCCTAACACCTTTTAGAAGAAGGTTTTCCTCCAATTACAGCCTCATTTTCCCTTCCTGCAGATTTCCAACATGCCCATAAGAAACTTGACATGGATGACGCACTGCGTTATATTGTTTTAAACATGAATATTTTATTGTTTTCCTTTGATTCATGAATCGCCCGTCAGGGCTTGGTTCTGTTTAGATCCTGCATCTTTCTCCCAGGATCTGGACAATACTTACAAAAAGTCTCCTTTGCGGTCTTAGCGTCTTGAGTCCCGCCGATGGCGCGACGGGCGGTGAAAAACATTCTCACACCTATCCGCTTAATCAAGCTGGGACCATCCCGCCTAACGGGAAGGTTTAAGGCGTTAATTGAGAGAAGAAAACCGGCATGGCGCATCAAACAGGATCAGACCTCTCTTTAATAGACAGTTTTGTGGCGGTATTAAGACCCGTCGACGGCCGCAAGCCAACTGTCGCTGTCATGCGCAAGCGGGCGATAGGGCTTTTGAAAGAAGCAAAATCGAGAGGAACTTTAGAAGATACGGTCCGCCAGGTGGTGCTTATTACAGGTATTGAAGACCTGCTTCCGGACTCCTATTCCCGATTTAGGTCCGTGGTAGTGGAAGGGATGGTTTTCATGATATCCGCACTCCCCCTCACCAGATTGGCTGAAAAGGTCGTGGATCAAATCCGTCTCAACCCTACTGCGACCTTGGGCCAGCGACTTTATGCGCTGATAAAGGACATGCCCTCCCTGCAAAAGCTCGGCCAGATAATATGCCGGAGTCCGGGCCTGGACCCCCAATTCAAGAAGGCCTTAATTGACTTAGAAGACAACATAAAGACTGTTACATACCGCCAAATGAGGCCCCTATTGATGAGGGAAATACGATTACTCAGCCCTCAACATAGCATCACTCCTGAGAAACGGATCTTGGCTGAGGCCACTGTTTGTGCGGTTGTCCCTGCCGAGATAAGCAAAGATAGGGGGAAGACCCCCTTGAAGGCGGTGCTCAAAGCAGTCAAACCCGCTGTCAGAAAAAACATGAGTGCTGAGCTGGCCATGTTGGACCGACTTATGGAATTTCTTGATATGCGGCAGGGGGCCTGGGATTTAGGCGATTTTAATTTTACCGGGACTCTTAAGCAAGTTAGAAAGCTCCTTGAGAATGAGGTGAACCTTGTTTCTGAGCAGCGAAATCTGGATGTGGTCAAGGCCTATTATGGCTCTGACGCCACGGTGGCCGTACCAGAAAAACTACCAGCATCCACCCCTAAAATGACCGTCATGACCCGTATTGACGGAACCAAGATCACTGACGTGAACCACCTCACCCAGAAAGAGAGACGGCGTTTGGTTTCGAGCTTGGCCAAGATCTGTATCCTACGTCCTATTCAGGATATGCGTGAAGAAAGTATTTTCCATGGAGATCCCCACGCCGGAAATATCTCCTACACCTTCGAAGGAGCACAACCCAGGATTATATTTTACGACTGGGGAATGTTAGGGCGACTGAAGAGACTGGAACGATTTACCATGGCCCTGCTCACCTTGGGACTCATCATGGGTAACAAGAAACTCATTTTTTATACTGCCGACATCATTACCCGACGCCAGACGTCAATAAATAAAGCCGTGAGCGAAAACATAATGGGCATCATTGATGAGGCCATCGCCGGACAAAAAGACCGGGTCAGGGGTCTCCTTTCCTCCATTGAGTTCCTCTTTGAGAAATTCACCTATCAGGGAGTGGTCTTTTCCGCAGACCTGTTGATGTATGAAAAGGCATTGCTTACCCTCAAGGGGGTGTTGGCCGACGTCGACCCCTCCTTTAATCGGGATGACTACATGATCTGGGCCGCCATGACAACTTTCCTGGATGATGTGGTCCGGCTCCGGGTCCTCAAGCTACTCATCAAAGATGCCTGGACCCTCTACCGGCACAGCCTGTCTGTCATGTTTGATCTTCAGAAAGTCATAGGCTGGTTCCTTTTGGACGTAGGGCGTTTTTGGAGGAAGTTGCCTAAACCTTAACCCGGGTAAACATTAACAGGCACTCACAGGAGGGTATTATGAAACACTATGAATATGAAATTACAAAACATGCGAACGAGGATTTCACTCATCTTGTCTATTTCTGCAATGCTGAAGGAGAATGCAGTATCGATCAGGTCCCTGAAAATCAAATAAACATGCTCACAGACATGTTCAACAGAAGGGGCACCGGGGGATGGGAGATTGTACAAACCCTTTTCGGGAAGGACGGCATTATTATTTTCTGGAAAAGAGAAATAGAACAGTATCAGAATGCATAATAGTGGACCAACTGTTTGGTCACAGAGATGAGATCTTCCACAAGGACGTGCTCATCTGCCGCATGGGCCAGATTGTTGCCTACGCGCACAAGGCCGCAGCAGGCAATCTGGGGTTTTTCGGGCTGAAGTTCTTCAAGTACCATTCCCATATCCGTTGAAGCGCTGATGCCGCCGAAAAGGAAGTCATGGTATCCCCAAACGGCGGTGGCTGCTGACCGCATTTTTTTTGATGCATCTGTTTCGGTGTCGATCTCCACGGGCGAAAAGATGTTGTGAAAATCCATCTTGAGATCCAACAGTCTTGAGTTTTTCAGGCCACGTCTCACTGCTGTGTCAATCTCGGAAATTACCTCTTCATACCTCTCGTCCGGGAGATATCGACGGTTGACGGTGAGACGGCACTCCCCGGCAACTACGTTCTCCTTAACCCCGCCGTGGATGACATTCAGGTTGAACATGGGGGTCATCCTCTCTGAAGGCGCACCGGGCAGAGGCAGAGCCTGGAGACGGGACTCTTTCTTTTCCACCTCGCTCTTGAGACCCATGAGTGCCTGCATGACTGGGATTAACTCCTCGATGGCATTGACCCCCATCCAGTTCATCCCGGAATGGCAGCTCTTGCCTATCGCGGTGATATTCGCGCGAGCAGCCCCTGCAATGCCGGTCAGGACGGCTGGCTCGATTGTCCCCAATTCTCCCCAGACCAAGTGGTTTGAAAAATAGCCTTTTTTGGCTAAATGGAGGGAGCCCGGGTAGACTCCCACCTCTTCGTCCGTACAAAAACAGCATTCCATTTGAGAGTGCGGTTCCAGGCCCATCTCATGAATGACTTTCACAGCCCCCATAAAACAGGCAATGGCTCCCTTCATGTCCACCGCCCCCCGGCCGTACAGCTTGCCATCTTTCACCGTGCCGACGAATGGATCTTCGGACCAGTGGTCATCAACGGGTACCACATCCATGTGAGCGTAGAATGTGCTGCGCGGCCTGCCGTTCTTGAGCACGCCGACCAGGTTGATTCGCTCGCCCGAAAGAGGTTCAGGGATCAGCCGGTATTTTTCCTCGGGGACCGCTACCCGCCGCGTTTCAAAACCGAACCTTTTCAGTTCGGCCTCAAGGATGTCCACAAGTTCTCCGTAATTTTCTCCGGGCGGGATAGTCGTATCCACACAAATGATTTTTCTGAGGAGATCGATGATGTAGTCTCTCTCCTGTTCAACTCTCAAAAAAGCCTCGGTGAAATCCATTAATAGCCTCCCTTTTGGTCCGATCTTTTCTGGGGCTGCCTGCAAAGGAGGGTTTCAAAATGTCTTATCAGGTAGACCTCAGCATTTCCCGGTTCATAAAAACACCCTCTCCTGGTGGCATATAATTCAGTCTCTTGCTGCAAAAATCTTTTCCCACACCGAGTACGATCCATCACATGATACCATACATCTCGATATTCAACCATTTAGTGGGCCAGTTTAACAACAATCAAAGCAAGAATCAACTTCAGATTTGGCCCATTTCTTTTTGGATTTTCATTAAAGTATTTGTCAATATGGCCGATATTATATGCAGCAGTGACAAAAAGGAGTTCTCGGTTCTCCGCAGTTAGACAGAATGCGTATGCGTATTGGATCAGACCTGGTAATTCAATCCGAAAATAGTCGGCTTTTTTGGACACCATCTTCATAACAAGGCCTTTATTGAAGCTGATTGGGGCTATGGTGCCTCTGTTCGATGAAAAACGCGGGGCAGGCATGCTTAGGCTCTACTCAGAGTAAGGGGGCGACATGAAAAAACAGATTTTGTTAATTGCAGGGATGGTTTTTCTGCTGAGCGTATTGGTTTCGCCGGTGTTCGGAGCAACACCCTTTTCGGCACCCGCCGCCTTTGCCCTGAAGGGCAGCAGCATTACCTGCGTGGTAACTGTAAAAACGCGAAATGAAGAAATTGTCCAAGCCGCCATCGATCCCAATCCCGCGCCTGTGACAGGCAACATCGGGATCGACCAGTTGAACCAGGCCTCAGGTGCCTTTTCAGGTACCCTTGACGATATTTCCACATCCACCAGTGCCAGCCTGGACCAGTTGGGCCTCAATTTTGATGTGACCATCACCATTGACAGTGATGATATGACGGGCATCTTCATTTGGAGCCGCGACCTGGTGGTCTTCGACCCCCAGAACTTCGTTGTGACCCTCACCTTTGGATCAAAATCCTGGCCCATCGTTGTGAGCGGCGTGCCGTGGTCTGCCAATTACAGGGACGGGCAACTTACCCTTCAGAAGGAACTGGTCTTTGAAGAAACCTATGGGGGCTATGATTTCACCACCAACATCGGGATCAATCTGGTGGGTCTCCTGCAGTCTATAACCCGGACGGCCGAACCGTGGATCAGTCTCTATAGTGATCATACGGCCTATGCCGGCGGTGACCGGCTACAGTTCTCCATTACCGCGGGCAACCCAGGGGAAACCCAGACCGTGGATTTTTATCTGGCCCTGGCCGACCCTTCAGGCGCTCTCTATTTCTGGCCCACCTATACCACCGCTGTGACTCCTGCCCTGACCGGACTGCCGTTGGCCAACGGATTTTCCTATCCCCTTTCGGTCCTGGTGGACCTGTTACTCCCCTCTGCTCTGCCGTCCATCACTGATTCGGGGCAGTACGCCTTTTATGCGGCCTTTTGTGAGCCGGGCACCCTGAATTTTGTGGGCGGACTGGCCTCCGCCCCCTTTGCGTACACCGTGGCCGCCCCATCCGGGTTTGATGGCGTCTGGACGGGAAACGCACAGAACACCTCGGGGGATCCTTCCTGCGGAACCCTTGCCAATGTGACTTTCAACATAAGCGGAAACCGGATTACCGGTGAGGCGGACATGGATCTCGGTGGCGGTGTATATGACGGGTATACGGTAACCGGCACCGTGGGTTCTGACGGCAGTATCAGCGACGGAATCCTTTGGGAGGAGTTCGGGATCGAAGAGGTTGCGGTGGGCTCTTTTGGGGGCGTTTTCTCCGGTACGACGGTCACGGGGACCTGGGGAGACCGTTACGGCTGTAGCGGTACCTACACCTTGACAAGAACCCCATAGGGGCTTCATACCACGCGGGAAGGGTGCAAATCGCTTCCATTGCCGAGCGATCTGCACAATCTCACCCTGTGGTTTCCAGTCTAACTTCCCTCTTGGTCAATCATTTTGCTCAAAAAGCGATGAATGGCTCTGATACTGCCCAAAGCCCCTACACAAGGGGCGACGGCAAGCATAATTTGCCTGGTCCCTTTCCACTCTTCAACCGGGGCGGCTTTATCATCAGTTGGTCCTAAAAGATCCTCCCCGTAATCCTCAATTGAGTGTTTTTTCTCAGGATTCAATCTCTTCACCAGAAAATCGGAAAGGTACAAAATTGAAAAGGGAGTAATAGGTTTTCGCGAAGCCCGCCTATTTATCTATCGGAATTTCCAGTTTGACAAATCGAAATATCCACCATATTCTTTCAGCCTATCTACCCATTCAAGGAGTTCCTGCATGAATCAAATTTTCGGCTTTACCTGAGGTAATAGGAAGTTTTCTGCCCGTGTTCGGTAGGCGCAGGGTCAGGCCGGAAAGTTGGTTTCTTGAGTCACATCATTTCAAGCCATTTCTTTTAGAATACCTTCCAGGCATACTTCTGCGCTTGATGCCTCAGTTGAACAGGCTTTTCTCAACCTGGGGAAAAAACTTACAAAAACAGTCAAGGAGGAAAAATATGAGTGAAGATCACAGAAGCATGTGGGAAAGTTTGGGATTGGACCTTGGGGCGCATGATGCCCTGCTGGAGGTCCTTGGGAAAGGTTATCAGGACATCTATCTGGCCCAGAAAGATCGACCAGAAGGGATGGGCTACTTTGATTTTGTCATGAGCGAAGTACACGGGTTGCGCATCAAAGAATTGCTGGATGAAAAGGCGGCAGGCCGCAAGGTTATCGGCTCTTTCTGTGTGTTTGTGCCGGAAGAGATCGTGAGAGCCGCTGATGCTACCCTTGTGGGCCTCTGCACGGGAGCTGACTTTGCTACGGACGAAGTGGAAAAGCTTTTGCCGCGCAACACCTGCTCTCTGATCAAGTCGGCTTTCGGATTTAAGCTGGCTAAGGTGTGCCCCTATATCGAATCTGCAGACATGATCGTGGGGGAAAACACATGTGACGGAAAGAAGAAATCCTACGAGATTTTTAATGAGCTTGTTCCCAACTTGTATGTGATGGATTTGCCCCAGGTGAAATCGGATGAAGGAAGGGCACTTCTCAAAGCCGAGTATCTGCGCTTCAAAGAAGCTGTTGAACAATTAACTGGCGTGACTATCGATGCAGAAAGGCTCAAGAGAGGCATCGAAATCGTCAATAACAAAAGAATGGCCATCCACAGGCTCGCCGCTTTGCGCAAGGCTGATCCGTCACCTATTTCCGGACTGGATGCCTTACTGGCCAATCAGGTCTTCTTTTACGACGACCCGGTCCGGTTTACCGATTCGGTCAACAAGATCTGCGATGAACTGGAAACCCGGATCGAAAAAGGGGAAGGCGTTTTCCCCAAGGAGACCCCGAGAATCCTCTTATCTGGCTGTCCAATGGCCGTTCCCAATTGGAAACTCCCCTGGATTATCGAAACATCCGGTGCAGTCATTGTGGGAGAGGAATCGTGTGTCGGGGAGCGAGGCACCCGCAATCTGACCGATGATAGCTGGGATACGGTGGAAGAACTCATGGAGACGATTGTGGACCGCTATTTTCAGGTGGACTGTGCCATCTTCACGCCAAACCCGGATCGACTGGAGCATATCGTTGAAATGGCCAAGACCTACAAAGCAGATGGTGTCATCCATTATGGTCTACAATTTTGCCAGCCTTATCTTATGGAATCCATGCCCGTAGAAAAAACCCTTGAAGAAAAAGACATCCCCACCCTTCGGATTGATACCGATTACAGCATGGAAGATGTGGGTCAGCTCAAAACCAGGGTGGAGGCATTTGTCGAGCTCATCAAGTAACGGAGATATCACAGGATGCTGAAGGCAGGCATAGATATCGGCTCCCGAACCATTGAACTGGTGGTGTTAGAGGGGTCTCAGGTTGTCGAAAGCAGGCAGGCGGATTCCGGTTTTGATCCCCTGGCACACGCCAAGAAGCTTTTGGAGGGAGTGGACCATGACCATATCATGGCCACCGGATATGGACGTCATCTCTTTGAGCTTGATCTTGATGCGCCCACGGTCACGGAGATCAAGGCCTATGCCGTTGGTGCAAAAAACCTGTTCCCTCAAGTGCGGACAATCCTTGACATCGGGGGGCAGGATTCAAAGGCCATTTCCCTCAATGACGATGGCAAGGTGATCAAGTTTGAGATGAATGACCGGTGTGCCGCAGGGACTGGAAAGTTTTTGGAGATCATGGCCCAGACGCTTGGCTATAGCCTGGATCAGTTTGGGGTAGAGGCCCTCAAGGCCACAAAAGAAATGCAGATCAGCAGTATGTGCACTGTGTTCGCAGAATCGGAAGTGACTTCTTTGGTGGCTAAAGGAGAGGACCGGCAGGATATTGCTTTGGGACTCCACAGATCTGTGGTCCGACGCGCGGTTGGCATGTTGAAAAGGGTCTCCGTCAAAGAGCCGATCCTTTTTGCCGGCGGCGCTGCTCGAAATCCCTGCATGCGCCATTTGTTGGAAGAAGCCCTTGGAGTTCATATCCTGGTACCGGAGAATCCACAGATGGTGGGGGCCCTTGGTGCGGCCATCCTTTGCAGCGAAAGCGGATAATCATCGCGCCAGAAGGCCTACTTCGACTCTCAATCATCAACAGGATTAAGATGCATTCTACCGGTACCAGCCGAAGTCGTATACCGCCTTGGTCATGGCGAAGACGTTGACGGCAGGCGCCGTGGCCGGTATTCCACACCCCGGTGCCATAATAAATCCTCCGGGCGCCTGCTTTCCTTGGGTGATGATCTCTCGGCAAAGCTCATAGATGCGTTGGGGCGTTGAAACCTGGAGCAGGGTGGGGTCCAGGTTGCCGAAAATAATATCCCCGGGGAAATATCGGGCCGCTACCTCAATGGCCACTTCGTGGCCGAAGCTCAAGACGCTGGGATGGGGCCAGAGATTGGCCTCGGCCAGGTGGGGAAGGTTGAGATTCTGATCGCCGCAGAGATGGAGACCGAACCGTTTTATCCCCATCTTCTTCAATCTCTTATGGTACTCCAGATGATAAGGCAACGCGAAGGCGGTCATATGCCTGGGTGAGATAACCCCTTAGTTGCATAAATAAAATGGCAAAGTAAGTTTAAAACCTACAAATACAGGCTATTTCTTCATTTTCAATACTTTGTTGGAATCCACTACAGGTGGCATCCTAAAAGCAGGAAAAAACAGCCATTTTATTTACCCTACGGGAAAGCCGAAGATACCGCATCTCTTGCGTTGTCGAGGGTTCGTAGTAAAGTACTACAGCTTCACCCTGGACGCCTAAAATCTGCGGCATCCTCGACTTTTGCAACGTTGGGGATAACCTGATTGGATTCATTAGGATTGCTCATCCATACAAAGATCTTGTCCGCAGCGGTCAAACAAGACATCCTCTCGCATCGACCCGTTCCTTCTTCAGAAGCCCCGTGTTCGTGAGAAGATAGAAATGATCATAGAGATTCATACACAGGGCAGCGTTTACCGGAACAATGCTCATGCGGTCCCCCGTTTTTGGCGGATGATTGCATTTGCTGACGTCAATCCAGCCGTGTTCTTCGTGGAGGCGAAAGATCCTTGCCTCGGGATATTCGACCACATATCCCATCTCAAGGCTCTCACGCCGAAGAAGTTGTTTTGCGGAGAGGGCCTTTGAACCGGCGTCGATTAATACCTGACCGGGAATGATATCGGAAACAACGGTGGCAACCACCCTCAATGCACACTCTTCAAGGCCGCAGTGTCCGAACCTCAGGACGAAATAGTCGTTCAAGAGGGCGGTGCCTACCCGGATCTCATTCACACCTTTCACAAGGTGGGTATTGAACAGTGACGGAGTAGAACCGGAAGAGACCGTTGCGGGAGCAAGGCCGGCAGAGCACAAGGCCTTATGAGCAGGCCCCCACAAGCAATGGATCTTGTCGAAACTCGCCGGATCACCTGCGGCATCTCCGTACAGGTGTCCCAAATAGATCTGAATTCCCTCATACCGGAGACCTGGACGGGTTCTTGCATATCGGGCAAGCCCTACAACCCGATCGGGATCGGAGACACCGCACCTGCGAAGCCCGGCATCAAAAATGATATGGATTCCTATGACGGTTTCGTGCCTTGCCGCTGCATCTGAGAGCCCGTTCATGACGTACTCAGAATCTGCCGCAACCCTAATGTTCTTGTCGATAGAAAGCCGGGCAAGGGTTTCCACACGCGCCCTTCCAACGGCAGGATAGGCTACGGTAATATCCACATCCCCGATATTGGCCATAACCTTTGCTTCATTGGCCTTTGCCACTGCAACGCCAACTGCCCCCGCATCGATCTGCATCCAGACGATAGCAATCGACTTATGGGTCTTTACGTGTGCAGGTACGGAAAAACCGTGGCGGTCCGCATAATCGTGAATGCGTCTGATGTTGTTCTTTACGATTTTTTCTTCAACAAGAAGAAAAGGGGTAGGGATCGATTCTGGGACATTTGGCAAATCTTCCCGCATGGGTTCTCCATTTTCCCAACCTCGGCACGGCATCCTGATCCCGCCGAGCCAGATGGGTATTTTTAGAAGCGGCTAATCCACTCTAATGACGAATACGGAGGTGTTATTCACCGGCGGTTCGGGCCGGATGCGGGTACATTCCAGGAATTCCGGAGGGAGATCAAAAACAGACTGATCGTCCAATAGCCGCCTCAAACCTTTTTCATAAATCCGGTAAGAAATCATCTCTCCAGGGGAGAGGGCCTTGGCAAGATGGGCAAAGATCTCTTCCTTTGGCAATGCATCGGCCCCCACCATGACAAGCCTGCATTGCTCATTTAATGGGAGGGAGAAGTGGTTCCCATGAATAATACGGATATGTTTGTCCAGTCCAAGCGCTTTAACAAGTCTTGTTGAAAGCTCCACATATTCCGGGGCCTGCTCGATCCCCGTACATTCAAGGCCGTACTGCCTGGCAAAAAATCTACGTTTGACCATTGCTCACGGTTTTGATTAGTTTTTCAACACATAGCATAATGCCCTTATTCCTACTCATCTCATATTTAACCCTATCAATGATACTGCTAACCGTAAGGTAGATAGTAGCATTTCCATCCGGGTATTGAATTCTTAGCAGCCTGAACATGAAGTAAATATTTCAGAATCGCCAGCAACAGTTAATCGTAGATTTGATCCCCTTTATGTAACCTTTACTTTTTCCTGAATGCCAATTTGACCCAAGGTATGTCGATATTACCCTGGATGAAATCATCTAATTTTTTTCTGCTTTGTGGTTTACCCTGAATTTCTAATACCCTTAATGAATATATTAAAACCAATTTCAAGTTATGTTTAAAATCCTTCGCATGTTCATCTTTATCACGTATGACTTCGTCTCTGCTCTTAGTAACTTCATTTTTTACCGCTAATTCGACTTCATTCATTTCAAGTTGTTTTTTCAATAATGCATTCTGATACTTAAGGCGTTCAAATGCCATTCTATGTTTGAGGTTATTTTTTTCTAATACGCGAAGTTCATGATCGGCAGCAACCGGTATCGAGAGGTAAATCATAAGTGCTTTTTGAATTTTTTCTAAGGCCTGTTTGTAATCCTTTGGAACTGTTTTAAAAAAAGTGTCCAGGCCTCTCCCTTCCAAAGATACGTTTGAGGTTATGCCTATATCTTTTAAAAACACTGCAAAATAAGTCAAATATTGTTCACATGGTGTCTTTAGGTGTTCAGGAAACTTAAAAATGGCAGTAACACCATTATTATCTTCATATTTTTTCTGTTTTAGAAATGAATGTAAATTTTGAAATTGCCAAGTATCCTCAAGCCCTTTTGATCTAAGTAGTTCTTCAAGTCGCCTGAATTCCATCGAATCGGTTAATGACCAATTGACAGGATTAAGAGATGCTGACTGTATATTGTCAATTGTTGCCTGAATTTCATCAATTAATTCTTTTTTCACTTTGATTTCCTATTTGGGTTTATTGGGAAAGTGAACGCCTGGAATCATCAGCATAAAAAGCGTGGGGTTTTTGGATCTGGTGAATTCCAATGTGAGAACTTCCCGCAGTTGTCCGCACGTTGCTTAGGAAGAGAATTTCTCAGCGCAATGTTCTGAAATCTTTCGCATGATTTTGTGAACGATTTCGACAGACGCAACGAAGTAGTCGTTATCCGGTGCCAAGAAATCTTCATCCGAAGGAGCAATGCCTACTTCCTTAATTTTTCGAATATACGTTTCGTTCTTCCGCCAGTCGTTGTGAACACCTAAATCACGACGAGCTTTTCTTTCCATGAATGTCGGCCATAGAGTCTGAAAATCCTTTTTGTTTAAGGAAAACATCTCGTGTAGCGAGCCGATGTATTCCTTTGGGCGACTGTAGGATAAATCGTTTATGAACCTATCAATGCCGATAGAGATGGCTTCCTCAAGACTGCCACAAGCAGCGATCTCTGATACTTTAATTGATATATTCCCAACTTTTTTGGGATACCTCTTCACGATTGTTCGAAGCATATCTACCAAGAAACCTTCAAACTCAGCGATTAACGTGATGAAGTAATGGGATACAACGAATGATTGAAAATTTAGGTAGTCGTTGGTGTTTCTTCTAAATCCTGTTGGCAGTTTCTTCACTATCGCTACTATTCGTTCAGATATATCATTATCTTGATCACGAATAGTCTTGATCACCTCCATGTTTAGATTCACGCAGTTGTAAATGCACTCAATTCTTCCATGACGTTCAGTGGTTATATTCGTTATTTCATCAATGATTGGATCAACAGACATCGTATCTCCTCAAAAAATTCAACCAAATGAAGGAATGGACCTTCAGGGGACATCCCCCTCTCTCCTCACTTGCTTTGTACGGACTCACTACCCATTCGCCCACGAAGGTGGTTTTCCTCGCCATACTCGCGGCGAATACCAAACGGAACCTGTTGAGTCACTAATCTGTGCTCTTACTTCTTTCCATTCATTCTTATACTTCTCAAGGCCACGTTGCTTAACTGGAAAGACCAACGGCTCGTCTCCTTCTGATAGTTTTTTTCCATGCATAGTCTCTTCAATAATTAAGTGAGTTTAGTCATAGCCTTTAGGGCACTTTATAGCTACGTGGCTTACATAAGCAGGCCTTCTTCCTGTATTTGTAACTCTAATAACACCCATAAGTTCATTGTCGGCAAATTGAGGCAAATTAAATGGCTTCATGTCCCATTGAAGTTCAACTGCGATTTTCAAATTGTCTCGCAAATAATTAAGAATACCTAAAACTAGACCAGCTGTCCCAGCTACAAGGCCAATTAAAGTACCAGCATCATTTAGAGAGATACTCACTTTGCTTTCCGTTGAATATCCATTTAGAGACTTAACACGGGGCATCACCTGAACCAAAAGCCGCAAGGCTTTTGGGATCAGAGTGCATGCCCTTGTTGGCCCCAAATTTTTAGCTTAAGTTTTTTTAGAGACCCATTTATAAAGAGGATTTTTATCATTAACGGCCACATTAATTTTTTCTTTTAACATACTCTCTAAATTACCTTTATCTTCCAATAAGAACACAATTTCTTCTAATTCGCATAAAATTATCATTTTTTGAGATAAGGCTTCCTTGCAGACAACAATAGCTGGGTCTGTGTATCCTGATGCAGAAATAAAAATACCTCCGGCATGCCCTCGATTAAAGATGTTCACCAGGTGGGGGGAAACCTCAGCTTTTCCAATCGGTTTTCCCCACCATTTCATTTCTACCAGATAGGGATATCCATTAATTTCAACAACTCCATCAATTTGGGCTATAACACCATGTCCTTCTTCGATGACCTCGAATGCCTCACGGATAAGAATATTATATGCGGCAAACAAGCGATTAAGCATGCCCTCTAAGATTTTGCCTCGTTTTTTGTTATCAGATGACGGTAGTCCAAAAAGGCCAAATAGATCATTTTTGATTTGCTCTATTTCATCCTCTTTCTCTTTTTTAGCTTTGGTTTTTTTTAAGTATTCTTGTTGTCTTTTTTTTATTTCATATTCTCGCTCTTGTTTGATACGGGTAAAAGAGTCCTTAACATTGACAACGCGTCTTATTTCAGCAACAAGTCCCTTTGCTTTTAGTTGATCGTCAGGCCAGCAAGTTGAAAAATCTTCAAACTCAACCACACGTTTTAAAACTTCCCTTCTTTCCCTAAGCGATGATTCACCCTGGTCATTAAGCCGTGATAGAATAGTTCTGACTATCTCGTATTTATTAATGTTCTTTATATCAGTTTCGACTCTGCGCCATAAGTCCTCCGCTAAAGAATGCGCTACACCTGCGCCACGGAAAAAAATGAGAACATCCATTTTTGAGCGAGACAACAATGGCACAGTATCAATCAGAAGCTGAAATAATTCAGGTGGGTAATGATAGATAATATCTAACATTTTTTATGCACTCTTTGAATTTCTGTAAAAGGCATGGGTGTCAGACCTACACATTTGACAAATCAAGATCCGGTGCAATGGGGTTATATCCCCGGAAAATTCTACCACATCCTGCGGACCCTTGATTTTTCTCGATTAATTTTCGTGCCGACCAATCGTTCCCACTCTTGACCTCATATTTTTTTGCGCTTTTCCCGGAGTCATAAAATACAAAACCCCGCTCTCCATCTGTTCGGAGTAACGGGGTTTTCGGGCGACGGTTGACCATTTCAAATCCTCTTTTCCCTCTCGGGATTGAAAGAAGAATATCGATACAGCAATCCTACCTGATTTCGTTTACAGAGAAATACTCCTGAAGTCAATGGAAATCGGATACCTGCTTCCGGATATGGATCATATCCGGGCCCACACTCGCTCAGCCATTTGGAATGTATCGGGTTGGATCCTCAACACCTGCTTCTTTGAATCCCTTTATCCTGAAAATACAACTGTCACACTTTCCACAAGCGTCTCCCTCAGTGGACGGGTCGTAGCAACTGTGAGTTATACCGTAATCCACACCAAGTTCCATGCCTTTCCGGATGATTTCAGCCTTGGTCATGTCAATAATGGGGGTTCTAATGCGAAGTTTTTCCGTCCCTTCCACTCCGGCTTTTGTGGCCAGGTTAGCCATTTTTTCGAAAGCTTTGATGAACTCCGGGCGGCAGTCCGGGTATCCGCTATAATCGATAGCATTCACCCCGATGAAGATGTCAGACGCTCCCAGGACCTCTGCCCAGGCCAGGGCATGGGAGAGAAATATGGTGTTTCGGGCAGGGACATAGGTAATCGGAATCTCTTTTTCCATTTCGGTTTCGCTTCGGGCCTTTGGGACATCGATATCGTCCGTGAGCGCCGATCCCCCGATCTTTCCGAGATCGATATCTATGACCCGGTGCTCCTTCACCCCCAAGGCGTCGGCTACCCGTTGGGCCGCCTTCAGTTCGACGGCGTGCCGCTGCCCATAGCGGAAACTGATGCTGTAGACTTCATACCCATCGTCTCGGACAATAGCCAAGACAGTGGTTGAGTCCAGACCACCGCTTGAAAGAACAACGGCCTTCCTTTTTTCGCTCATAAAACATAACTCCTTTACCCTAACGTTTCTTGATGGCCTCATATAGAGCGAGCGTAGTGTTTTTAGACCAAAGGTTTATGCAACGTCAGGGTTTACACCCCTCTTGTTTCAGGGCCCCAAATGTATTTGTGTAGCTGAAGGTGGAGTCGAACGTCGAGATGGTCTTCCAAAATCCATTCAGAAAGGGTTTTGGGGTCTAACTGTCCAAAAATAGGTGAAAAATTAACGGGGTTGATCCTTTCGGGGTCCAGTTCCTTATATTCCAAAATCTTCTTGGCATATTTGTAGTCTTCAGCTGTCCCGAGTACGAATTTGAGCTCATCCCTCGTGGTCAACCTGCCCAAATTATCAAGATTGTTTTTCTCCATCATACCGCTTGATGGGCACTTGATGTCCACGATCTTCACGCAACGCTCATCCACCCGGCTGATATCCATTGACCCGTTGGTCTCCAGTAGCACCTCATAGCGGTCATCAAGGAGGCTTTCTATAAGAATTGGGGTGTCGTCCTGAACCAGAGGTTCGCCGCCGGTGATCTCAACGAGACGGCACTGATGAGGGTCGACTTGCTCAAATATGTGGTTCACCTCCATGATGCCACCTTCCTCGTAGGCATATTGGGTGTCGCAATAGGAGCACCTGAGGTTGCAACCGGTCAGTCTCACAAAAACGCAGGGTCGGCCGGCATAGGTAGACTCCCCTTGTATGCTGTAAAAAATTTCATTCACCTTGAGAGACATGACCTACTCCTCCCAATAAAAGGCGCCGGCCCCGGGTGTTTCGGACACCTTGATTTTTGAGACCTTCACGGCATCAGAGTTGAGTTTCCTGCCCAGTTCCCTGTAGAGGAACTTGGCTATGTTCTCAGATGTGGGGTTTACGTCTTTAAAGGGCGGAAGTTTATTCAGGTTGAAATGATCAAGACCTTTAAGCACATCCTTTACGCCCTTCTTTATGTCTCTAAAATCGATCCCGATCCCGATTTCGTCCAGTTCTTTGCACTTCACGAAAACCTCGATGATCCAGTTATGCCCATGTGTGCGGGAACAATCACCGATATATCCCCTCAGCGCGTGAGCTGCAGAAAAGTGAGTCTGCACATAGATTTCGAATACTCCAGCCATATTATCTCCCGTTTTACAATATGTGTGAACTAATTCCGGTCTTATTTTCTCTGCTGAGGGAGGACAGAGACAGAACACGCAGAGATCACTGTGACAGACTTCTCAGACAGTTCAAGACTCGCCTAAACGTGGGCCGATGGTAGAGCATGGAAACATGACAGATCGGATCAGTCCTTTCCCCTTTCCAACCCGGCGGCGCTTTCAGGGATTCGGTGGGGAGGACCATATTGTCCACCGGCGAATAGATGGCCGTGCAATCCACCCCGGAAGGGATTCTTATCTGTTCCAAGTCACTGATCAGCGGACTGCCAAAGGCCAGGCTTTTGGCCAATCTCCCTACCCCGAAAACGACCATCCTGCTCCCTTTGTGTGGAGACCCCAATGTGACGACCGCTCTAACCGCCGGCCCTCGATCCCCATCCTTTCTTCCGGCGTAGGCTCTTGCGAGGAGCCCTCCGAGGCTGTGCCCCACCATCAATACGGCCTCTCCGGGAAAGGAACGGGCTGTTTCCGTCATCCATTTATCCAATTGACCGCTGATCTCCGGGAAGGTGAGCTTCAGGCTATTATAATTGAAGTGATATACTCTTTGATATCCTGATTGTCTCAGCCACCACCTGTAAAAGATCCATGCACTGGCATTGTGGTAAAGACCATGAATTAAGATAACCGGGGGGGAGGAGGCACTGTCACTTGGGGTCGGTTCCCATAGGCTCTTGACAAAGACCAGGGGATAGGAGCTAATCATAATGATGTGACTCAGAATGCTCGAGAGGAACCCTTTTAAGATCCAGCTTGTTGTTCTCCCACCCGATTCCTTAGCAAGTTCGTCCCTGTAAGGGCTGTTTCCCGTATCGTACCAGAAAATTACATATGTCATTAACGGGAAAAAGAAAAAAATAACGATCAGGACAGCAATAAGAATGTTCGCCATTGAAAGGCCTCGTTAAGTAGTGCCTGAACGAAAACCCTGTTCAGGCACAATGTTGAATTTTAGATTATGAATTTTGGATTAATGGAATCAATTCCAACTCATTAAACCTCATGATTGATGTTGTGTTCATTTTCATTTCGAGATTTTCGTTCAGACACTAAGTAGTTAAATCGTTGAGTTGGAAAAAAAAGATAAAACAACTAAAATTGTAGAAATATCAAATAAATGCGGCAACCCCTTTCAGGCAAATCAACCAAGCACGTTAAAAAAATTATAAAAAAGGTTGACAAAATGACGCAGTGCGTTATATTAGAGCCAACGCAACATCGAACAAGAAAAATCCAATAACATATTTTTTGATCCTAAGGAGGTATTTATCCATGGCAACAACAAAAAAGAGTACAAGAAAACCGGCAAGAAAGACAGCAAAAAAGGGGAAATCCCAGTTTCACGCCGTAAAGGCTATCAAAGAAACCAAAGATAACTGGATTGAAACGGCAAAGGACTATAATGAAAAATATGTCCTGAAGCCCTTTGAAACCGGCATGGACTTTGTTGGGGAGATGCAAAAAGATCCTCTCAAAACAATTGAAGGGCTCGTTGATGATGGCAAAGACTTCGTCCGGAATGTGAGAAAGAATCCCCGCAAAGTCTTTAACGGTTTTGTTGAAAACGGCAAGGATTTTGTCGAAGAGCTGAGAGACGATTTCCGCAGTGTAATGGACGATTTTATTGATGGCGGTAAAGGTCTTTATAAGGGTTTGCAAAAGGATACCAGGAAGGCATTTGAAGGTATCGTCGATAAAGGCAAAAACTTAACAGACAAGATCCCGATGGTGAATACGATCGAGGATGGCATCGCCAAAGGCCTCAAGTCTGTTCCGGACCGGTTAAATCTGCCTAACAAGAAGGATATGGAAACGTTGGCAAAAACCGTAAAGGCCCTCAATCGAAAAATCAACACCTTGAGCAAGGCCCAGACTGCCTAAGTGTATTGCCACTCCGCTTCCGCCGCAGGCAGGGGCGGAGTGTGAAATAAATATCAACTTCAGGCACTTTTCCGGCTTGTCCGCCTATGGCGGGCTTATCCGGGTCAGGAGGAACCCATGCATAAAATCAAGCGATATGCCAATCGCAAACTTTATGATGTCACAGATAAAAAATACATCACCCTGGATCAGATCTCAAAACTGATCAAGTCAGGCGAAGAGATCACAGTTGTGGATAACAAGACCGGTAAAGATCTGACCGCTGCCACCGTATCCCAGATCCTGGCGCGGGATAAGAAGGGAAAAACTGATGATGTGGCCTCCGGGATTGTGGTCCAGTTGCTTCGAAAAGGTCCGGGGACCCTGGTAGACTATGGCAAGAAGTATGTTTCCCTGTGGGACCGTGCTTTGACTATGGCCGATGAGGAGATAGATAAACTGGTAGACCGGTTGGTCACGGAGAAGGAGTTGACCCGATCCGAGGGGAGCAAATTCAAGAAAGAGATCTCGAGCCGTGCCGATGACCTGAGAAATTGGATTGGTGAAAAAATTGATCAACGGATCAATGAAGTTATGAACATCATGAACCTTGCTACCAAGGAACAGGCAGTTGATCTTGCTGCCAAGATCGAGGCATTGACCAGGAAGGTCAATAAATTGGAGAAGTCATTGGCGCAAGATGCGAAGCCCCCTATAAAAAGTCACGAGGTTCCTTAACTTTAGGCACTTTAAAGAGTATAAAGCATTACCAGACACCGGGTAGGTTCATTAGAAAGGCTTTTGAGTTTGTGCGGTATATCTGAGTTGAAATGGATACTCTCTCCCTTCTTGAGTAGGTGGGTCCTCCCCCCAAGAGTAAACTCAAGATCTCCCTCCATCACATAAATAAATTCTTCGCCCTCATGCTTATATTCCACCGGCTTATGGGCATGATGGGATTCGATCGTCACCATAAAGGCCCGTAAATGGCTATTCTCGGCCCCGGGCGTAAGCGTCTGGTAGGAGTAACTGCGTGTACGTTTAATAAAGGCCTGGGCACGCTGGTCTCGAATTGCAGCCTGTTCCTCCTTATGGAGAAAAGTCCCTGGATCGATACTCAGGGCACCTGCAAGACGCACCAAAAAACTCACCGGTGGTGAAATATCGTTTGATTCCACCCGGGCGACAAATTCCGGTGTCTGACCGGTCGCCTCTGCTAAGGATTCCCGTGACCAGCCCTGCCCTTTCCTCAGCTTTTCAATTTTCGCCCCAAACCCGTCCTTCCCGGCCTGAGCACCCTTATCATCCGTCAAAACATCCGCTAATTTGCGCATCACCGTTTGCTTGGTCCGGGCAGTAACGAGGGGGACAAAGGTCTTTGCATCTGCAACAATGCCAAAGTCTGCAACCTGGAAGATAGGTGCATTCGGATCACGATTGATGGCAACTATGGTTTTTGATTTCATAATCCCTGCAGTGTACTGAATAGCGCCGGAGGTACCAATGGAAAAAAGGAGATCCGGGCTCACCGTCTTTCCGGTCTGACCGATCATTCGTTCCTCTTCTACCCAGTGCTGCAGCACCGGTGGCCGCGTTGCCGCCACTTCTCCTCCAAGGGCCACGGCTAATTCCCGGGCCATCCCAAACCCCTCGATGTTGCCAAGGCCTGCGCCGCCTACAACAACAACCCCTGCCTCTTCTAACATCCGGCGTTCAGCAGGCTCCGGGGAACGGGCCAAAAGCTTAAGCCTTTTGATTTCATCCACGCACTTACTCTGAATCCGTTCGATAGTACCCGGTTGACCCTGGGCCTCAACAGCAGAGAACACGTGGGGCTGAACCGTGGCAAACCCGGTGCCATGGTCATCAGAAAAACCGATTTCAGCCACTATCTCTCCGCCCCAGGCAGGACATACCCCTGTAATTCCATTTTCCTCGATACGCAGATCCACACAATCCGCTATCAACCCTGCATTGCAGGTCCGGGCCGTCATAGCAGCCATTTCCCGCCCAAAATCGGTCAGTGCAAAAAGAACAAGCATCGGCAGCCGTTCCCTGACCAGATCCGCCAAGGATCTTGCATAAGTCTCACACTCTGGCAGAATAAAGTCCCTGTTCTCAATAACGTAAGCCAGGTCTGCGCCGTGATCGACGTATTTTTTTCCTGCAATCTTGATCGGAATGCGTGAAGATTGCGTGGAAATTTCTTCCGACTCATTCTCGGATGGCCCAAAAATCACAACTGCGGCCTTTCCCCCGACTGATCGGGATAATTCCCGCGCCTTGGCCAAAACATTGAGGCTGAACTCGAAAAGCTTTTGATTTCGCAGATCGCCAAATACCCAGATATCTTTTGTGGTCACATCACCCATTTTTAATCGTCCAAAACCTTCACACAGTATCAGGCATCCAGTATCGAGTATCCAGAAACCAGCATCCCCGCTTAAAAACGGGATCTTTGACCAGTATCGAGTATCCAGTAACCAGTATCCAGTTCTTACCCAATCATACCTGACTCACTTAGCCGTTTAATGAGTTCGTCTGCCTGTTCCAGGGCATCGCCCTTGAAAAACTCGCATATCTTGTGCCTCTTTGCCCTTGAAATGGATAATACCTTAGTCGGCGACCCTGCATCTCCAACCTGATCCGGAGACAATTCCAGATCACTCAGGTTCCATATTTCCGTGTTTTCTTCTTCAAAAGCCGATCCGATTCCAGCGAGGTCAATGTCCCTCGGCTGTACCGAGGACGGATGAATTGTGAGCGCGGCAGGGAATGAAAGTTCGAACTTCTCAATAAAACCGTCTGCAGTTCGTTCAACACAAAGACCGGAGTCTCTATGCTCAATTGAATAAACCTGTGTCACTAAGGGAATACCGAGGAGCAGTGCAGTCTGTGGACCCACCTGGCCTGTATCGCTGTCAGAGGTCCTTGTGCCGAACAGGACCAGATCAAAGGGAGCCAGTTTGCTTAGGGCGGCAGCGAGTGCAGTTGAGGTTGCAAGGGTATCAGATCCTGCAAGGGCCGGATCGCATGTTAGAACACCCCGGTCAACTCCCATGGCCCTTGCCTCAGAGATAGCGGAGATACTCGATTCAGGCCCCATGGAAAGTGCGGTCACTATTCCGCACCGGGTTTCCCTTATACGAAGAGCCGTCTCCAAGACCGGTCTGTCAAAGGGATTCAATTCAGTCGAATCATGGGAACGGATCATGCCGGCCTCTGGGGCCTTTACACTTACCGATTTGATACAGACTATTATATGCATGATAAAAAGTGCCTAAAGTTAATGTTTGTTTTTCATTCGATGTCGGAGTCTTCGCTTACCTGGACGTTCGATTTGTTCCAACTTCCAACCCCTAATCTGTGATCTTTTTTAATTTCCGCAATCCGCAATCCACATTCCCAAATCATTTCATTAGTCCCCTGGCAATCACCATCCGGTGCACCTCTGAAGTCCCTTCATAAATCCTCGTCACACGGGCATCGCGGTAATACCGCTCCACAGGATACGATTTTGAATAACCATATCCCCCGTGGATCTGAACGGCCATATCAGTTACTTTAGAGGCCGCTTCAGACGCAAAAAGCTTTGCCATGGCCGATTCCTGGGAAAAGGGTTTTCCCTTATCGCGGAGAGCGGCAGCACGATAGGTCATGAGCTTGGCAGCATCTACAAGCGTGGCCATATCCGCAATCATAGACTGAATGGCCTGATGTCTTTCAATGGGGACTCCGAACTGGCGGCGCTGCCTGGCATACCGAAGCGCCTCCTCAAGTGCCGCCTGACCAATTCCTGCCGACTGGGCCGCGATTCCCATCCTTCCCGTATCGAGCGCTGTAAGACCGATTCTCAGCCCCTGACCCTCATCACCCAGCAAACTTTCCACGGGCACCCGGCAGTCGTAGAGGCGGATGGAGTTTACCGGGTTTGCCCGCATCCCGCACAGGTCTTCAAGATCCCCCACCACAAACCCCGGGGCGCCCCGTTCAACAACCACGACGCTCATCTCTTTGCGGTCAGCGCCTGGATTAGTCTGGACAAAAACCAGGCAGATATCGGCAACACCGCCATTGGTCACAAAAACCTTGTTGGCATTCACCGTATAGTTATCCCCGTCCCTAATAGCAGTTGCCTCAATCCCGGTAGCGTCTGATCCGGCATTGGGCTCTGTTAGACAAAACGCCCCGATTTTTTCGCCGCGGGCCAGAGGAGGAACCCATTTTGTTTTCTGTTCTTCCGATCCAAAGGCCAGTATGGGATAGACAGCCACACTGTTGTGAACCGTCACACAGAGTCCGAGACTCGCACAGACCTTTGAGATCTCCTCAATGATAATGGCATAGCTGAGGGAATCCAGGTCGGCTCCACCCAACCCTTTTGGAACCTGAATCCCAAAATATCCCAGCCTGCCCATCTTCTCCACGACTTCCCATGGGAACCGCGCTTCATGGTCAATCTCTTTGGCAATCGGCTGAAGTTCGCGTTCACAAAACCTGCGAACCGACCGGCGTACGACGCGATGTTTTTCAGATAAAATGGTGTCCATGAATACTCTTCAACTCAAATTATGACTATACCTTCTCATAAATGCCCTGGCTCACATTCCTTATTTTGCCCTGACTCTTGAGTCTATAAAGGATGTTGTATAGTCTTTTCTTTTCAAAACCGGTCTTCTCAGCCAATACTGCGAGATCCACAGGACCCTTTGCACGGTCAAAGATCTCGTATACGATATCGGACGCAGCGGTTCCTTTCTTCCCTTTAGGACGGGTTTTATTCGCTCTCTCTCCGGCTGTTTTCGCTTTTGGGCTTTCAGTCTTGGCCTCACGATCAGGCTTCTTTCTGGTCCCGGGTTTAGACCTCTGCCCAGCCCGAACATCGGCAAGATCTTCCAGTTTTTCGGCTATTGCATTGACTCCCTGAGCCAAGGTCCTCAAGCCATCACCAAGAGTTTTGAAAAAGGTTTCTAATTCTCTCATTGTCGATTACCTCCTTTGAGTGAGTTAACAATCGGCTATCCCGCCTCCTTCAGTCTATCTCTACTCCCTCACATTTAAGACCTCTTCGTCATAGATCTTCCGCATGAACACATGGTTATTATGTTACCACATACACCAAATGATTGCAAACTCCTGTGATGGTGCGCTCTCCTTTGTCCGAGTTCTTCAAACACTGAAAGAACATAATCAATAAAGGCTGGATCAACACTTGACATAGGGATTTATAGGAGGTAATCCTACCGCCATGTTTTCCCTCGAATCTTTCCATCAGGAATATGAAACCGATACCTCTGACCTCGCGATCAAAGACCGGCAATTTCGTTTTTTCGTCCCGAAATCCCTTGATAAATTCCTCGATCATGAGGATATCTTCCACGATTTTCCCCTATGGTCCAAGATATGGGAGGCCTCCATCATACTGTCAGACTATCTGGCCGGGATGCCGGTCAACTCGGAAAAACGTTTTCTTGAGATCGGGTGCGGTATGGGTGTAGTAGGCGTTATTGCCTCTGCATTTGGACATCGTGTGACCATGACGGAATATAATCCCGATGCCTTGAACTTTGCCAGGGCCAATACCCGTGCTAATCTCTCCACAGATGAGGCCGGCATTGAAATCAGTGAATTAGACTGGAGCAAACCCCGGTTAGAGGGGGCATTTGACTACATTATTGGTTCGGAGGTGATATATAAGGAAAAGGATTATCAACCTATCTTGAAACTCTTCAAAACCTATCTAAAACCTTCGGGAGAGATCATCTTGGCCGAGGGAGTGCGAAAGACGAGCATGGAGTTTTTCAGACAGATGTCGGAGGTTTTTGACATAACGGCCCAAAAGAAGATCCTCCGCTCCGGGGGAGAAAAAGTCCGGGTAATATTGGCGAGAATGAAGTCTAAGACTTTATAACATTTTATCCTTCCCCATCTCTTTTAACCGGTCAACTATCTTTCGGATATCCTGAGTTCGATTCAGATCAGCCACTAAGAGGGCGTCGGGCCTATCCACGATCAGAGTGTCTTTAAGCCCCAAACAGGCCACCAAACGTCCGGCGCAACCTGATACGAAATTTTTTTCACACTCTATAAGGATGGTTTCGCCGTCAACCAGGTTCTGTTCCTTATCCTGTTCAGATGCCCTCAGTTCATATAGGGACTCCCATGACCCCACGTCGCTCCACCCACACTCAGAGGGAATCACATAAACCTCTTCTTTAGTGTTTTCCATGATACCATAGTCAAAGGAAATTCCTGTCAGGGCGCCATAAACATCTTTCAACTCCTCCTCAAATTCCCCGCTCTCCAATGACCTTGCTAATCTCTGCAAGCCTTCGTAAAGTTCAGGGAGCTGTTCCTTCGTTTCATTCAAAATGGTTTCAGGTTTAGCAACAAAAATACCCCCGTTCCAGTAATATTCACCGCTTGTCAAATAGCTGCACGCCTTTTTTAGGTCGGGCTTTTCAACAAACTTCAATACCTTGTAGGCCGGTCTCCCACCCACATCAATCCGGCTCTGATCCCGCCTGATATATCCATAACCGGTCTCAGGCCTGTTCGGCACAATCCCAAGGGTAACGATTCCCCCCCTGTCTGCGATCTCTTCTGCTGCCCTGAGATCTTCCAAGAACCTAAAAGGATCCCCGATAAAATGGTCTGCAGGGAGAAAGGCCACAGGTCCCTCGCAGCCCAAATGGTTTGCGTATACAGCGCCCAATCCGATACAGGGAGCAGTATTCCTCCCCACAGGCTCTGCAAGCATATGCACTCCTCTGCCCGAAAATAGATCTTTAGCCTCTTCGAGATGCTTGTCTCCCAAGACAAGGATTATCTCTTCGTCACGGGCAAGGGAGTCCAGCCTGTCGCAGGTCTCAACCACCATAGGCCCTTTGCCTGTGATATTTAGAAACTGTTTCGGCCTCTGCCTCCGGCTTGCAGGCCAGAAGCGTGTCCCGGAACCCCCACACATAATTACAGCAAACATGATTTCAGTCACCTCATGTCCGGTAATCCGCGTTTATTGTCACATATTCATGGGTAAGATCGCAGGTAAGCATCCTGTCATGATACTCCCCCTGTTGGAGATCGACCGTGAGGGCGAATTCATTTCGGGTCATTATTTCTGCCGCCCTCTTCTCCGCCTCATCGCCCCTTCCCAGGCCCCCGGCAACGATCCGGACATCATCAATCCATATATCCACACGATCCTCTCTCATCTCTATTTCTGCCCTACCCAAGGCCGCCATGACCCTCCCCCAATTGGGATCCTGACCATAAAGAGCGGTCTTGACAAGACTTGAGTTAGCCACCGTCCTGACAGCACTTAAGGCATCTGAAGGAGAAAATGCATTCTTCACCTCAACACTGACCAGTTTAGTGGCGCCCTCCCCGTCTCGAACGATCATCCGGGCCAGATCCCACATGACGTTCCTCAACCCTTCAGTGAAGATTTCATAATCCTCCCCTCCGAGATCTCCGTTTCCCGCAAGACCGTTGGCCATTGCGAGAACCGTGTCGTTCGTGCTGGTATCTCCATCCACAGAAATCCGGTTGAACGTGGTTTCCACCGATGAAAGAAGTGCCCTTTTAAGGTCATCGGGATTGATACTTATATCGCTCAGGATAAAGCAGAGCATGGTGGCCATATTGGGCATAATCATGCCGGCGCCCTTTGCAATCCCAATGATTCGATAGGTGTGTCCCCCTGCCCGCCCCTCAAAGCTGCTTATTTTTGGGAATGAATCCGTGGTCATAATTGCCCGGGCAGCTAAAGGCACAGCATCTAAAGCGAGGGCCTTTGTCAGCCCTGGTATTGCCCCCGCAATCAGGTGCATATCCAACTGTTTCCCGATAACCCCTGTGGAGGCAACCAGGACATCCTCAGGACCAATCCCTAATCCCCGGCCCACAAGCTCTGCTGTCCTGCGGGCGTCATCGAGTCCTGCCTCGCCGGTACAGGCATTGGCATTCCCCGCATTTGCAATGATGGCCCGGGCCTTTCCGTTTTCAACGTGTCTCTCAGACAGGATAACCGGAGCTGCCTTGACCTTGTTGGTAGTAAATACCCCTGCCGCCGCTGCCTCCCTATCCGAGACAATCAGCGCGATATCAGGGGCATCGCCCTTTTTCAGCCCTGCAACCACGGCCGCAGCCTTAAAACCCTGTACTATGTGTTTCTCTTCATCCATAACATTCCGTGATCATCCAATCTTGATAAAGCCGCAAAAAGGCGCAAAATTCACAAAAATGAAATTGATATGTAGCAATATCAGGAGGTTATATGTAAGACAAATTTGAATGCAGTGAATTCTATTAGGATTAACTTCCGATAACAACTCGCAATTCCTAAATTCCTGAATCCCTACATCCATGTAAAAAGGACTTTTCACATGGCCGTCAATATTCAAGGCCCTACTTTGCCCCACAGCACTTCTTGTATTTCTTACCACTGCCGCAGGGACAGGGGGCGTTTCTCCCGATCTTTTCCTCCTTGCGCCTGACTGTGATCGGCCCTGCATCATCTCCTCCGTGACTCAAGTTCAGGCTCCTTTTCTTCCGTTTGCGCTCCTCTTCAGGTCTTTCCCTCACGATTTGCACCCTGAAAAGCATGCTTACGGTCTCTTCCCGGATCTGATCCATGAGTTCCCCGAACAGGGCGAAGCCCTCCTTCTGGTACTCCTTGAGGGGATCGAGTTGCCCGTAACCACGAAGACCAACGCCCTCTTTCATGTGATCCATGGACTGAAGATGGGCAACCCATTTGTCGTCTATGATCTGGAGCATGATAAAACGCTCAAGATTTTCCAATTCTTCCTTTCCGAACTGCTTCTCCCTCTCTTCGTAAGCCGACCTGACCTGTTCCTTTATGAGGCCCGGAAGGTCCTCCACCTTCAGGGCGTCAAAATCTTCTTCCCCCATATCCTCAGGTCCTAACCTTAATCGAAAACCGAACAACCTGGAGATGTTACCCTTGAGGTCCTTGATATTCCAATCTTCCGGATGCTCGTTAGGGCCAATCCACTGCTCAACCAGGTGCCCCACCTTCTCATCGATCATATCCTCGATGATTTCACCGATCCTATGCCCCTCTAATATATCCTTCCTGAGAGAATAGACAATCTCCCGATGCTTGTTCATCACATCATCATACTCAAGGAGGTGCTTTCTCATGTCAAAATTGTGCCCCTCCACCTTTTTCTGGGCCTTCTCAATACCGCGTGAGATCAGGTTATGCTCGATCGGCTCGCCCTCTTCCATACCAAGCCGCTCCATAATAGAGGAGATCCTTTCAGAACCAAATATTCGAAGGAGGTCATCTTCGAGAGAGAGGTAAAAACGGGACGTGCCCGGATCTCCCTGTCGGCCTGAACGGCCCCTGAGCTGGTTATCCACGCGCCGGCTCTCGTGCCTCTCGGTCCCTAAGATATGGAGTCCGTCCAACTCCCGGACTCCCTCCCCTAAGACAATATCCGTTCCCCGGCCGGCCATATTGGTCGAGATTGTCACGGTCTTTGCCTGGCCTGCATTTGCAATGATCTCGGCCTCTTTCTGATGATGTTTGGCGTTGAGCACAGAGTGGGGAACGTTTGCCCGTTTAAGCATCCTGCTCAGCATTTCCGACTTCTCGACGGAGATCGTACCCACCAGGACCGGCTGACCTTTCTCATGAAGTTCCCTGATCTCGTCACAAACGGCCTTAAACTTCTCCCTTTCGGTCTTGTAGATCGCGTCCGGGAAATCAATACGGACCATATCCTTGTTAGTAGGGATAACAACCACGTCCAACTTGTAGATATTGTTGAATTCAGCGGCCTCAGTATCGGCAGTACCGGTCATTCCAGCAAGTTTTTCATACATGCGAAAGAAGTTCTGGAAGGTCACCGTGGCCAAGGTCTGGTTTTCGCCGGCGACCTTTACCCCCTCCTTGGCCTCCACTGCCTGGTGCAGACCGTCACTCCAGCGCCTGCCAGGCATCATCCTGCCGGTAAACTCATCTACGATCATGATCTCATTGTCTTTGATTACGTAGTGGACGTCCTTCTCAAACAACCAGTAGGCCTTGATAAGCTGCTGAGTGGAGTGGAGGAGGTCAGATGACCTCATGTACGCCTCTTCAAGCTCCTTTAGCCGGTCATCCTTCTCCGCGTCGCTCAAGCGCTCGTCATTTCGAATATTGTGGCTCTGATCGTCTAAATCGGGGAGCGCAAATTCACCCAGGCCACCCTTCGAGAGGAGGTCAATACCCTTTTCCGTGAGTTCCACCGCGTTACTCCGCTCATCAATGGTACAGTAAAGCTCCTGGTCCAGGTCAGACAAGATCTTCTGCGACCTCAGCATACTCTCTGTCCTGTCGATCTGCTTTTTCAGGGCCTGGTTTTTGGCTACAATAGTTAAGAATACTGGGTTCTTGGGATCCCCTCTTTTGATCTGAAGCAGGGTTTCGATGGCCCTTTCATCCGCATCCCCGCCGTCAAGAGACTGGCGTGCATCTTTCAAGAGGGAACGTATGATAGAGCCCTGCTTCTTCCTTAGATTGATTACAAACGGTTTGACCTCCTCGTAAATCTTGTTTTCACTATGTTCTACAGGCCCGCTGATGATCAAAGGAGTCCTGGCTTCATCGATGAGGATACTGTCTACCTCGTCCACAATAGCAAAATAAAACTCCCTCTGAACAAAATCGGCATGGTCAAACTTCATATTGTCGCGAAGGTAATCGAACCCGAACTCGTTGTTGGTTCCATAGGTAATATCACATTCATAGGCCCTCTTTCTTTCCAGGTCATCCATCCCATGCACAATCACACCCACTGAAAGTCCCATGGCCTTATAAATTGTTCCCATCCATTCTGCATCCCGCTGTGCCAAGTAATCATTGACAGTCACCAAGTGGGCTCCTCGACCTGTCAGGGCATTAAGGTAAAGCGGAAGAGTGGCGGCCAGGGTCTTGCCCTCACCTGTCTTCATTTCAGCAATCCTGCCCTGGTGAAGCACGATCCCCCCAATCAACTGCACGTCGAAGTGTCTCATGCCCAAGGTCCTTACAGATGTTTCCCTTACAGCGGCAAATGCCTCAGGGAGGAGATCATCCAAGGTCTCTCCCTGTGAAAGCCTTTCCTTGAATTCTGCCGTCTTTGCAAGGAGTTGCTCGTCTGTCAGGACCTGAAAATCCGGCTCCAACTGGTTTATTTTATCGACCAGAGGGGCCATCTCCTTGAGTTCCCGTTCGTTCTTACTGCCAAAAATACCTTTTATGACTTTTCCAAACATTATCCATTACCAAATTATCGAGATTTGCCGGACATTGCCACGGCTATTAAAAAACTTTACCACACAAAAATCAAGGATTTATCGCCAGTTAACCCTTAACCTGAGACCTTTGAAATAAACTGACGGGGAGCACTAGGAGGCCGTTCGAGAATGAGAGATTTTTTGCAAGGTCAAGGAAGGCGAAGATATTAACCGCAAGAATACATTGAAGTATTTTGAGGATTCAAATCTGAGCCTAAGCGGAGATTGCGGAAAAAAGCCATTCTCGAACGGCCTCCTAATTGAGGACGTAACGGAGAGGGTTTACAGGGACCCCATTCAGGTGGACCTCGTAATGAAGGTGGGAGCCGGTAGTCCTGCCGGAATTGCCTACCAGGCCGATTGTTTCGCCCCGTTTCACATACTGGCGTCTTTTTACGAGGGACTTTTTCAGGTGGGCGTACTTGGTCTTCAAACCATAACCGTGTTTGATAACAACAACCCTGCCGTACCCCCGGTCCCAGCCGGAAAATGACACGGTTCCGTCTGCGCTTGCAACTATCGGGGCGCCCATCCTCGCCGATATGTCAAGCCCTTTGTGAAACTCCTTCTTGCCCGTAAAAGGAGATGTCCGGTATCCAAAACGAGAACTAAGCCACCCCTTTGCCGGCCATATGGAGGGAGTAGATGCAAGTAGCATCTTCTGGTTTTCGAGGAATTCCTGAAGTCCGGCCTTATCCTCTTTGCTCGAATTGATATCGCTGTTGAGGTTATCCAGTGAGCGGTGCATGGCACGCACTAATTCGCGACCAACCT
>Ga0307424_1000080_pt1 | contig 41487 bp, 41 predicted proteins | sample SalMarWE160320MG_FD_202157 | JGI IMG/M metagenome (GOLD analysis project Ga0307424, IMG submission 202157) | Salt marsh sediment microbial communities from the Plum Island Ecosystem LTER, Massachusetts, United States - WE1603-20 | ecosystem: Environmental > Aquatic > Marine > Intertidal zone >... | reverse complement strand
CACGGCCAGGCCCTCTATCTATGAGACATCGGGTTTGGGCGCGGCCATCGATGGGGCCGTGGGACTCGGTTTTCACAGTGATTTTCAGTCCGCAATAAAGGCAATGACCCACATTGGAGAGGTCTTTGAACCGGATATGAAGACCCACCAAATGTACGATTCCCTTTACCGTCAGGTATACAAGAAGATGTACAAGCACCTTAAACCCCTTTATGGTCGTATTAGAGATATTACCGGTTATCCAGCTTAGTTGGATACTGGATACTTGATGCTGGATGCAGGATGATTGGATGCGCGTTACTGAACTCTGAACCCAAAATGTAATAGTCAACCTTCAGTCGTAAATGCTATTGTATAGTCACCAATTCAATTTTGTAATAAAAAGAAAAATTTTTTACAGTTCCTGAAAAGTCAGAGTAGAAAGGGCTTCCGAAGAAGGAGTTTACTCAAAAACCTTCGCGTCTTTGCGCCTTTGCGTGAGACCTTTTCTGTTTCGGTTTATCCGGGTTAGGAGGTAATGATGAAGAGGATAAAGATGATTGTTAGAACAACTGTTTTGCTTCTGTTTGTGTTGGCATGTATTGTCACCGTATCGTGTTCAAAATCTCCAATGAAAGGGTGGAAGTACCAGCCCTATGAAAATAGACCTCCAAGCTGGGAGAATGACATGGGTCGTCCTGACAGCTCTGGAGGAAATGACCCCTGGTCTTAGGGATAAAAATAAAGAGATGAAAAAACCTTTTGAGACTATTATACGACGTATCGTCGACTCAGTAAACGGTAACAAACCACTCTCTGGTTTTGCTGCTGCTGATCAGTTTAGTCCGGGGAAAAAGGGAGATGATGAGGTTGCGTGGAATCTGAATGCCGCTTTTCTAATCGTGCTTTCAGGATCTGCTCATTCCCTGTTTGAACAGGCGGGTGAATACCTGAATACTCTGAAGGAAGATAAGAGGTGGGCGGAGATCGCTACTTTCTACGCTGAGGGGATCAGGCGGATTACCAAGGAGATTTCAGCGGCATGCCTAACAGATAATGCATATCAGGATGCATTTGATAAGGCGGCTTCATGGAGCATGCGCCCCGGCACATGCTGGGGAGATGATGCCCGGGAGAAGGTCTGGAAGCTATTTTTTCCTGAAGGGGCCTGGTGTATCGGAGACCATAAGGAGCGGATCAGCGAGCTTCGCAAAAAAAGGCGCGTCCGTATCACAAGGTTGAATCAGGAGCCGGGTGATGAACCGGCACGTCAAATCCTCTTTATGTCCAATCTTCTGATCTCTGTCCCGGATGACGGAGTGGATATCGATTCACTGCCATATGCAGCCGGTATGCTCCGGGAGTTGAAGCAGATTGCGCAAGAAAAACAGAAATACTGGTTTGATCACCCGATCCAGATCGGTGTGAAAAACGAACAAAATGAAGCAATTTATGGGCTCAGAGGACTGAATAACGCAATGGCCTTTGAGAAGGTGCGTGGGGTTGTTAGGTCTGAAGACAAAATGACCTGTCTATTGTCCGTGTCGGTAACCCATGACGGGCTTCACAGGGTTGTCAAGGACTACTTAGGAGAGGTCTATGCCGGGACAGATCCATTTATTCACCTGAACATACATCTTTTTTCCGAGGTAGATACCAAGCAAATCCTTGACGATATTATATTACCGGGAGCAGAAAAATATTTGGGTATTTCTGACGGTGATCCCGTTAGAAGAGTGTTTGGCGTTGATGGTGAATATGGCAGACACTACAGTTTCCTGAAGGCCATCTCTGCCTTCTGGCAGGTCTTGGTCGATCCCGGGGTAAAGGGATCTTTCAAACTGGATATGGACCAGGTCTTTGATGAGGAGACCCTGACTGAGGAGACCGGACAGTCCGCATTGGAGCATTTCCTATCCCCGCTGTGGGGGGCCGAAGGGACAGAGACGGACGGTCGGACCGTTGAGTTGGGAATGATGGCAGGGGCGCTCGTCAATGAGCGGGATATCCGTCATGGTCTGTTCACACCTGACGTACCGATCCCGGAGTCGGTGCCTGAAGGGGAAGCTGTTATTTTTTATAGCCCTCTCCCCATGGCGCTCTCGACCCGGGCGGAGATGATGACCCGCTATAATAATGAAAAATTAGATGGGTTTGATACTTGTATCCAGCGGATCCATGTAACCGGTGGGACGAGTGCCGCCCTCATCGACAGCATCCGCACCCATCGCCCTTTTACTCCGACTTTCATAGGCAGGGCCGAAGACCAGGCATATCTCCTCTGTTGCCTGTTCAAAAATACCGACAAAAACCTCCGCTATCTCCATAAGCCCGGTCTGATCATGCGTCATGACAAAGAGGCGTTCGCGGGTCAGGCGATCGAGGGGGCGAAGTTGGGAAAGTATGTCGGCGATCTGGTACGGACCCTCTATTTCTCTTATTACGCCCGTGCCCTGCCGTGGTCTGTAGAAGAGACGAAGCGTATCATTGACCCTTTCACCGGATGTTTTGTATCGAAGATCCCTTTCACCGTGGTCTATCTGCGTCTGGCCCTTAAACTTGCAGGGTTTTTTTCCCCGGATGATCCGGTCAAAAAAGAGGAAGGTCTGAAACTGTTGACCCTGTCTGCGGGTCGGCTTGAAGGCCTCATCAGAGATCTGGACAACTCACCTAACCCGCTGAGCTCAAGATATCAGGAAGAAAAGAAGGGATGGGACATCTTCTATGACGTGCTGGACCGCATCGAAGAGGGCCTGGCCAAGGGCGACGATTTTGCAATGACGTTAAAGCAAAGGGCCAGGGAACTTGTCAACGATTGTCTCATTCCAACGGGGACAAATCCGGATAAACCGGGAAACTGAAGATTGTTCAAACGTCAATATTCAATCCAGCCGCTTCTCTCATCCTTTCCCATATCTCATCCTTCCCCTGCCTGGTTTTTGCTGAAAAAACCACCGGCCCGTCAGGAGAAATCCCGACAAGCCGGCCTGCGATGATCCCGGCCCGCTTCTTAGCTTGCTGACGTGAGAGCTTGTCCGCCTTGGTAAGCACGATGATGGGGTGAATGTTATAGGCTCGAAGCCAGTGAATCAGGTCAATGTCTCCTGACGCCGGGTCCCGCCTTATATCTAAAATCACGACCACCGCTTTCAGTGTTGGTCGTCTTATTAAATATGTCTCCACCATCTGCTGCCACGATTGCTTGACCCTGGTGGGCACTCGGGCAAACCCGTAACCTGGGAGGTCAACCAAATAGAGCGTTTTACCAAAACGAAAGAAGTTGATGGACTGGGTTCTTCCCGGTGTGGCGCTTGTTCTGGCTAATTTTTTTCTGTTTACAAGGGTGTTGATGAGAGAGGACTTGCCCACATTGGATTTGCCGGCAAAGGCGATCTCCGGCCTGTCTGATACCGGATACTGCTTCTCCTTGAAGGCGCTTATAAGAAACTCGACATCCATTTTACCGCAGCCGGAGGAACTTTTCGATTCTGTCCAGTCCCTCCTTTATATTCTCAAGGGAATTGGCATAGGAAAACCTGAGATACCCTTCGGCCCCTTTGCCGAAATCGATCCCCGGAGAGACTCCGACCCCTGCCTTTTCAAGGATTTCGAAGGCGAGATCATAGGAGCTTTCAGCAAGATGCTTGGCATTGGCTAACATGTAAAAGGCCCCTGCCGGTTCTACGGCGAGGCCGAAACCGATCTCTCTGATCCGCTTGATCATATACTTGCGCCGTTCATCATATATAGCCTTCATTCGTTCAACGTCTGGAGCGGCCTTGGTAAGGGCGGCAACACCTGCCCACTGTGAGACGCTGCCAGCCGAGATATAGAAATTCTGCTGCATCTTCTGCAGGGGACGGACAAAATCAGGTGGGGCAATGAGATAGCCCAAGCGCCATCCGGTCATGGCGTAGAGCTTCGAAAAGCCGTTCAATACAAAGGTGTTATCTGTAAACTCGAGGATGGTATGCTCTTTTTCCCCGTAAACCAGGCCGTGATAGATCTCATCGGATACAACAGGAGGGCCTAATCCAGCGATCTCCTCCATTCGTTCCCTTGACAGGAGATTCCCTGTGGGATTGGACGGAGAGTTGATAAGAATGGACCTGGTTTTTGGACCTATTTTCTTCTTGATCTCATCGGGACGCAGCTGGAACGCATCTTCTTCCTCCACCTCAACGGGAACAGGTTTTGCCCCCAAGAACTCTGCAAAATTGGGATAGCAGGGGTAATGAGGGTCGGACATTATAATTTCGTCCCCGGCCTCCAAGAGGGCGGAAAAAACCATAAAGAGCGCAGGAGAGGTGCCTGAGGTAACGATGATACGATCCGGGTCAATCGTGACACCATATTTCCCGTAGTAGTATTCGCAGATTGCCTCCCTGAGTTCAATTAGACCGAGACTGTGGGTGTAATGGGTTTCCCCCCTCCCAATAGCCTCACGTGCCGCATCGCAGATACACTCGGGGGTGGGGAAATCGGGCTCACCGATTTGCAGATGAATGATATCACGGCCCTCTCTCTCAAGCTCATGGGCCCTCTCAAGGACGTCCATCACTATGAATGGGGGGATCTCCTTAGCCCTTTTGGTTACTCTATTCATTAGATAACCTTATTCAACGAATACTCTATAATTCCCTGGGCCCCGGCATCCATCAGCTGAGGGATCAAATCCCTGACAACCCTTGCGTCAACAACGGTTTCCACCGAGACCCAGTCGGAATTATGAAGTCCGGCCACGGTGGGGGCGTTCAGGCTCGGTAGGATACCAATTACGTCTTCTACCTTTTCCTGCGGGAGATTCATCTTTAGGGCTACCATATTCTCCGCCCTGAGAGCGCCTTTTAAGAGTAGAATGATCTGCCCTATCTTGGCCTTTTTCCATTTGTCCCTGTAGGAATCCCTGTTGGCGATCAGTTGGGTGTTGGTCTGCATCAGATCATAAATGATCTTAAGGCCGTGGGCCTTGATAGTGCTCCCGGTCTCTGTCACCTCGACAATGGCGTCAGCAAGTCCTGATACCACCTTTGCTTCGGTGGCGCCCCAGGAGAATTCCACCTTCACATCCACATTCTTTTCTTTAAAAAACTTCTTTGTAAAATTCACGAGTTCTGTGGCAATTTTTTTCCCTTGGAGATCCTCAAGCCGTTCGATTTTTGACCCTGCTGGTACAGCCAGGACCCACCGGGCTGGTTTTTGACTGACTTTGGAATAGACCAGATCATCCACCGTCACCACGTCAGACTCGTTTTCCTCTATCCAGTCCCTGCCTGTAAGACCTGCGTCAAGTGTGCCGTTTTCAACATACCGGGACATCTCCTGGGCCCGGCAGATGGTGCATTCGATTTCTTCATCATTAATATCAGGAAAATAACTCCGGCCATTAACATTTATCCGCCAGCCTGATTTCTCAAAGAGATTAATAGTCGCTTTTTGAAGGCTCCCCTTCGGGATGCCGAATTTCAGTTTTTTCATTTTTTATACACCTTTTCCGGATCAAATACTTTTTCTCCCACTACCGTCACCCTGCCGTCGCGATCTATGCTTTTATGGAAGCAGGTCTCGTATCCTGTGTGACATGCAGCACCCCCGACCTGTTTTACTCTGAAGAGAACTGTGTCGTTGTCGCAGTCTGCGTAGACTTCCCTGACGAGCTGCACATGACCGGAAGTGCCACCCTTGTGCCAGATCTCCTGTCGTGTGCGGCTCCAGTAGTGGGCCTCTCCTGTTTCCAAGGTTTTTGTCCATGAGGCTTCGTTGATATATGCAAGCATCAACACCTTCCCTGATTCATAGTCCTGGACAATGGCCGGTAAGAGTCCTGCCCCTTTGGAAAAATCCAGATCTATTTTGCCACCGTTCATTTCTGTCATTACACATAACCTTCCGTAAAATTTTAATCAATTAAACTAACACAGGCAAAAAAAATATCAAGATAAAACTGACGCCCGTGCGAAAAGCCAAAATACGTTCTCGCCGCATTTCAGGTTTTGACCTAAGAGTTTTGTAAAAACTATTTGCACTGTAAAAAAATCAAAACTGGGAAAAAGGATCAAAGCTGCTTGAAAAGTTCACTGTTTTGCGTTATATTTATAAAAGATTTGAAGAGTATCCTTTTCCGTTTTTGCCCACTTTTAACCATAGAAAGGAGATTATACCATGAAAGCAGGCATTATTTTCACAGGAACGGGCCCGATTCTCATTTTAACCACCTATGAAACCTTCGAGGATCCCAAGTTTGTGGGAAAACTTGATGCGAAAGGGATAAGGAAGTTCATCGCCTCTGAGGTTCCGATTGAAAAGGCAAAGGCTAAGTATGGGAATCATTTTTCGGTTGTTATGGGAGATCTTAACCAAACAGATGATTTACGGGTGCTGGACTATAACGGATATAATGTGTTTCATAATTTTTCGTTTTCGGAAATGGGAAAACCTATTTATCATGAGCCATAGCGTCAGAAAGTCCTTGAGGGTGCATGAACTTAAGTTTTTTTCATAACCCTGCACCTTTGAGCCTGTGAAGGGTAAATGAAATATGGAACAAACGGAGAAAGGAGGGATAGGGCTATGAAAGTGCAACTAAGAAATATAATTTGCACCACTGATTTTTCAGAAGTCTCCAATCAGGCCGTTACTTTTGGGATTGCTTTGGCCAAAGAACTCGGGGCCAAACTCTATTTGTGCCATGTGATTGATCTATCATCTGTAGCCATGTACGGAGAAGGTTTTTCAGATCCTTTGGAGCAAGAGAGAAGAGTCACTAATTATGCCTATGAGCATCTTGCGGGATTGATGGATGGCCAGTCAATTGACTGGGAACCACTGACCCCGTTGGGTCATACAGCCGATGAAATAACCCGCGCAGCCGAAGAGAAAAATGCTGACCTGGTGGTTTCAGCTACCCATGGCCGCTCAGGTCTAAAACGGCTTGTTCTTGGATCGGTAGCCGAGCGTCTGATGCGGACGCTTCCCTGCCCATTGTTTGTTGTACGCGGCTTAGACCAGGATTACGTTGCAGATGTGAAAGAAGAGTTCGGCTTCCATAAGATTCTTGTGGGGTGCGATTTTTCCTCCGACTCTGCCTTAGCCTTGCAATACGGCCTTAGCCTGGCTCAGCAATTTCAATCCGAGGTACACCTCGCCCACGTGATTGAACCGGCGGTCTACAAAGACCTTCTTAAGCCGGCAAGAGAAGAGAAAGAGGAATCTCAGGAGGATCTGAGAAAGGAGTTACGCGAAAAGCTCACGGGAATGGTTCCCGAAGAGGCGCATAACTGGTGCACTCCCAAAACAACGCTTTTAGTTGGGCAAGCGCACGAAGAACTGACAAAATATGCGGTGGTTCATGACATCGATTTAATCGTCTTAGGAGTCAGAGGTCATAGCTTGGTTGAGACCTTGTTCGTGGGATCAACGACTGATCGTGTTGCGAGGCAGGCGCCGTGCCCGGTTCTATCGGTGCGCGCTACGACAGGATCCGCTAATGAGGAGCCTGGAACCTAAGCAAGCTCCGGTTAACGGGTCGGAGAAAAAAGGAGGCATTATGGAGACCAGAGCCCGTTCCATACAGCAGATCGTTGACCATTTACTCTTCAGGATCATCCGCAAAAGTACCTGTCAACTGGCCACACGCGGCCAAGATATCCCTTCCCTTGCTCTTTCTGATAATGGCCGTGAAATGGTGCTTTACTAAAAAATCTTGAAAATGAAGTATCCTGTTCATGGGAGGGGGTGTCATGTCAGAGTTGGGGGAGGGATTTAGTGGAATCAGGTTGATCTTGGCCCTCATGCCCGAAAGAAGCCTCGAAAGCCTTAGTGCGTCCTGGTTTCGATCGTTTATGCCATTGATGAGGATATACTCAAAGGTAATCATCCGCCTGTTGGGGAGGGGAAATTCTCTGCAGGCCCGGATCAGAGTTGTTAGAGGGTATTTCCGGTTGATCGGCATGAGAAAACTTCGGGTCTTATCGTCCGCGGCATTCAGTGACACGGCCAGGTTGACCGTAATATCCCGCCCCATCCTTTTCATCTCGGGGACCAGGCCGCATGTGGAAAGGGTAACCTTTCTATGAGAGAAATTCATCCCGTCATCGGAAATCAGGTTTCCGAGGGCCTTCATAACCGCTTCATAATTTGCAAGGGGCTCTCCCATCCCCATGAGCACTATATTTCTCATCCGGTCAGGATCTTTTAGAGACCTCTTTACAAAGATGACCTGCTCTATGATCTCCGAGGCGCTCAGGTCCCTTTTAAGACCCTGCTTTCCAGTCAGACAGAAGCGGCAGCCCATGGCGCAGCCTGCCTGCGAGGAGATGCAGAGGGTGAGGTGATCCCTTTCAGGGATGAGCACCGATTCAATAAGATGGCCGTCATGCAATTTGAACAGATATTTTCGGGTGCCGTCCTCGGACTCTAAGGTCTTGACCTCTTCAAGGGAATTGATGATCGCGTTTTCTCTGACAAGGGCCTGGACGGCTTTAGGGATATTGCTCATCTCATCGAATGCCCCGGCGAACCTCGTGAGAAGCCAGTGCCGGATCTGCCTCCCCCTATATGGTTCAAGGCCATGGCTGACTGCCCACTCTTCTGTTTCACGGGCACTAAGCCCTTTAAGATCTGTTTTCATTCCATTCTTCGCCTATTGTGGCCTGTAGGGATAAAGGATCCCAGATAATGATCTCAAGCTGCAGGATGTGCCAATCTTGCAGCGATCGAAGTGGATTGTCAATTCAAAAGATCGCTTCCTTTGCACACCCCCGCCCTGTGTTCTCTACTCCTGGCTACTGACCCCTGATCGCTGACTAACGCCATTTGCTTTGACTTTTTAAACCACTTTCTGCTAATAAATTCTATGGACATAAGAAAACTAATAGAAAACGCATATATTAGTTTGTCGGTTTTCGAAAAACCTATTCGTTGTACTATTCATGATGATGATTGCTTAGATTGCAGGGATCATGAGAATACACTGAAAAAGGCCACCAGAGAGACGTTGTCAATTGATGATATCGGTACAGTCGGATGGAGCCCGGTACCAAATATGAACCCTGAAGCAATGTCTTATTTCCTGCCCAGATTAATAGAACTCGCTGTTACGGAAGTCAATGACAGTGATGGTGATCCATATATGGTGAGGTTCATAAATACTGTTTTAGAAGGGCCAAATGTTAAACAATACAGTCTGCTACATGAGAAGCATAAGAAGATAGTTCTCCAAACATTATTATATTTAAGAGACCATTTTTTCGAAATAGTGAAAAATGAATCCTGGGATCAAGAATTAGAAATCGCAATAAGCAAATGGGATAGCCTTTAACAAGCGCATACACACTTCTCAAGAAAGTAAACGGCACAACTTCCAACAGAGGATCTATCGTAAATCAAGGCTTGGCCTCACCTGATTTTTTATGAAGTGTTTGTAGTCGTCAAGCGGCTACGTTAGATGTGGCACTGGATTGGCAGCTTTACGGACTATGGAAAGAGAACTGCAATTGGTTCAGGTGGTTGGATTGGGGCAGGCCTGTGTGGATTATGTGGGCCGAGTGCCGGCCTATCCGGTTGAGGACAGCAAGATAGAGTTAGAAGGGCTTTTTATTAGTTGCGGCGGACCGGCGGCTACAGCACTTGTAACCTTGGCCAAACTGGGGGTTCCCACCTCTTTTTTGGGAAGTATTTCCGATGACCCTTTTGGTATTCAGATTGCCGATAGCCTCGAAAAAGAGGGAGTGAACATATCCTTTCTGAAAATTACGCCGGGCCGCAGCTCTCAGTTTGCGTTTATCGTCGTGACCATGGGTGAAGGTAAGCGAACTATCTTCTGGAATCGCAGCAGCGCCCCCGCGCTGACCCCAAAGGAAGTGTCGTTGGATCGATTTCCCAGTGCCAGAATTTTGCACTTAGATGGATTGATGTTGGATGCCGGCAAAGAGGCGGCTGAACAGGCTAAAAACCGGGAGATGACCGTTGTCATGGACGCCGGAACCCTGAGAGAAGGCACCCTGGACCTGGTTTCACGGGTGGATGTCCTGATTGCATCAGAGCCGTTTGCAGATGCTCTGGTCGGGGTAGAGGCGCCTCGTCAAAAGGCGCTTGAGGGGCTGAGAGAGCTGGGGCCCCGGCAGGTGGTGATAACCCTGGGCGCGAAAGGCTCCGTCGGGCTTGACCGGAGCGGGATTGTGCGTCAGGATGCCTTCCCCGTGGTTTCAAAGGACACGACCGGCGCGGGGGACGTTTATCATGGGGCGTATATCTATGGATTGTTTCAGGGGTGGGACATGGCGGAGTGCATGGCTTTTGCTTCTGCTGCAGCGGCGCTCAAGTGCATGAATGGCGGGGGATGGCGCGGCATCCCGGATATTCAGGCAATTGATGGTCTGATGAAGGCTCTGAATACGCGAGATTACGGACCCGGATATAGAATTCCGATCTCAAAGAGAGCGCCCTTTTGGCCTAATTGACGATGAGGGATTCTTTTCAAAACAGGAGAAAAAGATACCAGATCTGTTGTTGAGCAGTGAAATGTTCGCGAACGGGCCTTCTGTGGTAATTTCAAACTGCATTGGAACACTATCCTCATTATCCTGTGAACCCTGTCCTGTGATACTCTATGAATTGCGCATGGTCCTCAGTTGGGCCAACTCCCAAACATAGTCGTACAGATGGAGCCCCTTGCTCGCGGCAATGATCTCCCCGTCCTCCACCCCGATGCTTAAGGCCATATATTCCTTGAGAAGTTGGATGGCCCCTAAGTTTGCAGGGAGGCCGTTCCAGAGATCCCACGATCTGAAATAGACTACGAAATGGAGCTTCTTATCCTTAATACGGGTATCAATACCACGGAGGCAGGGCGGGTCTCCCAAATAAATGGCCTTGGGATCCCCCACGGTCATATATGCCTGGTTGGTCTCAAAACCGTCCTCCCTGTACATGCGGATGACCTCGGAGATCTGCGGCTCCAAGTACTGACCGTAAGTATAGTCTTCGCCGGGCTGTTTGGCCGATGTCATGAGATAAGGGAGATATTCCTCTAAGTACCCTTCGGCCACTGGGTTCGGAATACCGAGAGAGGGAGGGATATCCGGCAGAAGCGGGCGGACCCCGGGGTATTTAATATGGATAGTGGCATAATCAAATTCAAGCCGCTTCTGTCCCTCGAAACTGCCCCGGTCTATGATATATTTCCTTCCGGTATCGAGCAGGCTGTAGACGCACTGAAACCATGCATCAGGCAGGTCTCTCGCTTCAATGAATTCTAAGTTCATATAAAATGGTCTCCTTTCAGTTCTCTTTTTGAGAGGCAAGCACCTGCCAATCATGCAGATGTGGGCGTTTATTGTCAACCCCGATATTGCCCTGTTCCGGTTTTCCTTGACATGCCAGGATTATCGTATGAAAGATCAAGAATGCATAACCATCAAAATTGACAATTGATTTTATCACAGGATTTTACTAAACTTCAATCTGTCTCAGGGCATCGATTAGCGACTTTACACAGAAAAACAGAAAACTTAGTAAGGAACGAGGATCATTTATATTTCATATGGGTTAACCGCACAGATCGGAGTTCATTGGAGGTGGTGAATTGAACAGTTGTTTAATTTGGATAGACTTGGAGATGACAGGGCTGGACCCTGAAAAAGAGGTGATACTTGAGATCGCCACTATTGTGACAGATGATAGACTGGAGCTTGTTGGAGAGGGTCCTAATATATCCATTAGCTATCATGAGGAGATCCTCCAGGCTATGGATGAGTGGAACTTGACCCACCACAAGGCATCCGGGCTGTTAGAGCGTGTCAATGCCTCTCCCTACGACTGCCGGATGGCTGAAAAAGAGACCCTGGGATTTATCTCTAAGTATTGCAAGAAGGGAGAGCCTCTGCTGTGTGGAAATTCCGTGTGGCAGGATCGCCGTTTTCTAATAAAACATATGCCCGATCTTGAGGAATTTTTCCATTACAGGATTATTGACGTAAGTTCAATTAAAGAATTGGTCAAAAGATGGTACCCCTCGCTCCCTCCCTATGAAAAGAAAAACGCCCACTTGGCCTTGAGCGATATCAAGGAATCAATAAGTGAGCTGAAATATTACCGTGAGAAGGTGTTTCTTCCCACTAACGCTTGAGGAGAGGCAGTTTTTTTATTATGTTATCTTGGATCCAGTGATTATCCCACCACTCAACCGGATTAACGAATAGACCGCTGACCATGACACCGAAATGGAGGTGATCACCGCCGGCCAATCCTGTTTGCCCGGTTGATCCGATGATCTCGCCTTTTGTAACATCCTGACCAGACTGTACGCCGATATTGCTGAGATGCGAATAAGTAGAGGCAAGACCCTGACCGTGATCCAGGACCACTGTAAGCCCGTAGATACCGAGACGGTCGGCAAAAATTACTCGCCCGTTGTTGGCGGCCGGGACATCTGAATTGGCTAAAGAAGCCAGATCCACGCCCATATGCACCTGTTCGTCGATTTTCTTTCCCTTATAATAGTAGGCGCGCTTGTCGCCGAATCTGGCCATATTGGCAGCATTTTTTAGCCTAAGCCAAACCCCGTCCCAAAGTCGTGTGGGGCTTGTTTTTGTCCTTAAGTTATAGAATGCTTCCGCATTTTCACGTCTCAAATCCTGGTTGATCTTGAGAAATTTGACGATATCTTCACCGGCAGTCTCTTTAAGATAAAAAGAGAAATAGGGGAATATTTGCTTCAGAAATCGATCCGTTATCTTGATTTTATCTGTGCGGAAACGTTTTTTACGGATACGGCAGTGGAATTTTGCTTTTGAACGGTTGCCTGCCTTATCTTCTGCCCAAAGATAGATCTCCGGATTTTTCTTGATATCAAGGGGAATGCCAAAATAACAGACATGCATCCCTTCTTGTGACTCTTCTGCGGCCGGAAAGCCAGGGAAGAAATAGTCATTTATAAAAAGCCCGCTCTCTACCGAATCAGAGGTAGTTTGGTAAACAACCAGGCCACTTCCACCTCGGTTGACATAATGAAGCCTGCTTACAGCCCTGATGGCCGGGGGGATGGTGTCAACGATCATTTTATGTTCGAATATGGATAGATTCCCGTCTCCGCCGCTTCTTCTTGAATAATCCCAAGCATGTACATGGAGATCAACCCGGCCCTGGGCCAGATTAAGCGTTGAGGGATCAATTGAAAACCTTGTCTCAAAGCGATGGGTACCCTCGCGATTGAAAAACCCTTCAAAAGGAAACATCTTATTGAGAATAGTGATATTCCGGTCCCCTTGCTTCACCGAGACCTTGACATTCCTGAGCCCCCTTTTCAAGTCCGTTGTAATAAGGGTAATCTCCTGTTTTTCTCCAAGAAAATTGGGTATTGGCGCCAATTGTATTTGCGGTTTTTCTGATTCAAAGATAGTGATCAGAAACCAGGAGAGAAATCCCAGAACCAGTAATATCGAGATAAGGGCCAGAATGAGGCCTGTATTTCGTTTTTTGCCCATATAATTGATTTACCCTGTATGATAAGTTATTGGATAGCCCAAAACGTATTGGAAAAGACTTGAAGCTATACTGTTGAAATAGTATCTGTGTACCGTCTAATCTTCTTAAATAGCAATAAAGGGCCATCATAGCAAATGTTTTTCTGAGACGGGAGGAAAATCCTATGAAAACGCCTCAATATATTGGTGTTATAGGGTCAGGGACGTACACTGCCAGCACGTATAGCGTTGCAAGAGATCTCGGCTTTGAAATAGGGAAAAGGGGATGGACCCTTGTCTGTGGTGGGCTCAAGGGGGTCATGGAGGGGGCTGCAAGGGGATGCTCAGAGGCTGGGGGCATGACTTTGGGGATACTTCCAGGGCTTGATAAGGGATCGGCAAACCCCTATATCACTGTTCCGATACCCACAGGCTTAGGCGACGGGCGTAACCTCCTTGTAGTTCGATCCTCCGATGTTATTGTTGCAGTTGCAGGAGGCTACGGAACCCTCTCGGAAATGGCCTTGGCCCTTAAGGCAGACAAGCCGGTTATCGGGCTTAAGACCTGGAAGGAGATCCCCAGGGTACATTATGCGAACGATTATCTCGAAGCTATCCAACTGATAAGCCTCTCACTGGGTTCAAAAGTGATGAAGCCGCAAGAAGGCGCAAAAGGCGCAAAAAATAAAATTGGCATATAGTGAAATCAAGGGTTTACAAGAAGGAAAAGTTCGATTTCAGATTCTTTACGAGCGCATCAAAAGTGGTCAGAAAAAAAGGTAGAATTGAGGAAGTCTTAAATCCCAGAATTTCTCAATCCCTGATTTTTTCACTTATCTCTTTCACTCTTCCCATAACCTCATCCGGATCTATTGTTGTAAATTCCCTCTCTTTCATCAGGATTCTTCCGTCTACAATGACGTCCTTCACATCGGCGCCATTGGCAGAGTAGACTAAGGCTGATACGGGATCATAGAGGGGACAAAGATGAGGGTGATTAAGGTCTACTACGATGATATCGGCCCTTTTTCCTTTCTCAAGGGTGCCTATCTCTTTTTCGAGTCCCATGATGGCGGCGCCTCCCGTCGTGGCCATCTTAAGGACCTCGCCCGCATTCAGGCTTAACGGATTAAGGTCAAAGACCTTGGCTAATTTGGCTGCACTATCCATTTCGCAGAAAAGATCGAGGTTGTTGTTGGAAGAGCACCCGTCTGTGCCCAATCCCAAGGTCAAGCCGTTCTTTGTCATCCCGGATATGTCAGCTACGCCCGAGCCTAACTTCATGTTGCTTTCAGGAACATGGGCTATCTTCACCCCTTTCTTTCCAAGAAGTTTTATCTCTTTGTTATTCAAGTGCACCCCATGGGCCGCAATAAGGGACTGGTCTATCAGACCCAACTGATCTAAGTAGTGAACCGGCCTTTTGCCATACCTCTTGATGGTTTCATGAACTTCTTCAGCAGTTTCAGACAGGTGAATTTGGAGTGGTAGTTTATACTTTTTAGAGATATCTAATGCTTTACTTAAGGTTTGTGAAGAGCAGGTCAAAGGGCTGTGACAAAAAATTCCCGGCATGATCAGGTCGGAGAAGTCTATCCATCTATCAATAAATTCCCGGGCTGTTTTTATATTTTCTTTGGGGTCAGGGATACCGGGTGCAGGGAAATCTATAACTCCCTGGGAAATCAGTCCCCTCAGTCCGGCGTCATGTGCAGCGCGAATTGTTTGGTCCTGGAAGAAATAGCCGTCCGCAAAGCAGGTAGTACCTGAGGCTATCATTTCAAGACATCCGAGAAGAGCACCCCAGTAGACTGTCTCAGGGGCGAGAAATTTTGCCTCTGCCGGGAAGATCTTTTCAAAAAGCCACTGTTTCAGAGGGAGGTCGTCAGCCATCCCCCTGAAAAGGGTCATGGCCGAGTGTGTATGTGCATTAATCAGTCCAGGCATTATAATGGCATCCCGGGCATCTATGATTTCAAACTGGCCGTTTGGGGGAGGGTTTACCTCATCGGCCTTTCCGATATCGGTGATTCGCCCGTTGGATACGAGCACCCTCGCTTTGGGGATCGGTGGTTCGTCTCTTACCATGGTAATGGCCATGCCCCCTTCTATGAGGAGGCTCACATCTGTGTCCCGGCCAAGGGTCCCGCAGCGATGCTCATTCAATGAGGCCATTGACAAGACCTCCCACGATTAAATTCACTTGACACATCTTCCCTTCTAAGAGAGATTACATCCTTGCTTTTGAGGGCAGATCACGATAATTTAGTTTAACTAAGGAGTAAATTATGGCTATTGTTGCCCCTTTCAAGGGTCTAACATATAATTTCCAACAAAGAGAAGACCTTTCCCGACTTGTCTCGCCTCCATATGATGTAGTTTCAGAAGAAGAACAGGAGGCATATTATCAGACAGACCCCCACAATGTCATCCGATTAATTTTAGGCAAAAAAAAGACCGGCGACTCGGATTGGGATAACGTGTACACCAGGGCAGCGGATTGTTTTGAGAGATGGCAATCTGACGGAAACCTTGTTCGCGCTAAGGAGTCCTCCCTTTACGTCACTGCAATGATGTATGATCCCGGTAACGGCGCCCCCGAGAGAATCAGGTGGGGAATCATCGCCTTGGTGCGGATAGAGGACGAGGAATCCGGCGTTATTCTTCCTCATGAGAGGACCTTCTCGGCCCATAAAGATGACCGCCTGAAGCTTTACAGGGCTTGTAACGCCCAGTTCAGCCAGATATTCGGCCTTTATGAGGATAGTGATAGCAGCATCCTTAATGCGTGCGGGGAGGCCTTGAGCCACGCCCCACAAATGGATTTTGGCCTTGAGGACGGGACCAGGCATCGGCTATGGGTGCTTAGAAGCAACAGCTTATTCAAGAAGGTATCTGACGCCATGTTTAACAAGTCGATCTTTATCGCCGATGGTCATCATCGTTATGAGACATCGCGGAATTACAGGGACATGATGAGGGCGAGATATGGGCAGAGATCTGCGAACAGATCTTATGAATTTGTTATGATGTATCTTTCCAACATGAATGACGAGGGCCTTGCAATCCTTCCTTCCCACAGACTCATAAAGAAGGTTCCGGGGTTTCAAGCCAAGTCTTTCTTCAAAAAAGTGGGCAAGTGGTTTGATATCAGCGAGTTACCCATTGCAGGGCGAAGCATTTCCCTGGAATGTGCTGACCTGAAACAGAGACTTGAAAAGGAAGGGCAACATAGAACAGCCTTCGGTTTCTATACGCATGATGATGATCGATGGCGTCTTTTTTCGCTCAAACCTGGTGTAAGAGCGGAGATGGGCGATGACCTTCATCCTTCACTCAAGGAACTTGATGTGCTCGTCCTGTCCCGGTTTGTTTTTCAGAAAGGGCTCGGATTCAGCAAAGAGGATCTGGATGATGAAGAGATATTTCAGTATCAAAGCAACACTCAATCGGCTTTGTCAGAAGTAGAATCAGGAAAATACCAGATGGTTTTTCTGCTGAATCCTACCAAGATGGATCATGTAAAGGAGGTGGCGGGAAACTCCCTTGTAATGCCGAGGAAATCTACCTATTTCTATCCCAAGGTATTGACGGGGCTGGTGTTTAACAAGATAGACCCCTATGAAATTATTCAAGTCCCCTGAAATCAAACTGCGCTCTGACGAGTGTGTGGACCATTTTTTAGAAGGCCGGTTGAGACTGATTCAATCCAAGGATGGCTACAGATTTTCTATCGATGCTATCCTCCTTTCCGAATTTGTGACTATAAGGCAGGGGGATGTTGTGATAGATCTCGGTACCGGATGTGGGGTAATCCTTCTCAGCCTGATTCTCAAAAGGCCCGTCGGTCAGGTGTTTGGATTAGAGATCCAGGAAGGATTGGCCTCACAGGCGATGCGGAATGCCTTGCTGAACGGATTTGGCGATAGGATGGGGGTCATTCTCGGGGATATCAGGTTTCCGCCCATTGCCGATGAATCGGCAGATGTCATTATATGCAACCCCCCATATCGCAAGGTCAGAAGCGGCCGCCTGAATCCGGATTCGCGAAGGGCTATCGCAAGGCACGAAATCTTGGCATCGATTGATGATATCCTGCATGCTACCAGGTCTCTTCTGAGGAAAAAGGGAAGGTTAGCCCTAATCTATCCATCGGTTCGTCTGACAGATGTTCTTGTCCGTCTGAGGCGTTTTGGGTTAGAGCCTAAACGTGTCCAGTTAAATTATCCAGACTTGGAATCGGGTGCCAAATTAGCACTAATAGAAGCCTCATTAGGAGGCCGTCCAGGATTAGAAGTCCTTCCTCCTATCCTCGGGCAAGGGGATTTTTCTATCTCGAGCCGACCCTGAATTCTATCTTGTCAACGGCGTATCTACCCAATTTATCATTGAGTTTTTCTTTGATAGCGCTCTCCTGAAATTTGAGTTCCTGAAGAGAGATGGAGTCAGACACAGTTACCCTTAAACGCTTATTCCTGATCCCTGAAGGCCGTGTATTGCCTAAAAAAGATTCACCTACCACCTCTTCCCATACATTCCAAATATCCACATCATCAGGATTGAATGGCAGGGTTCCGTCGGTGAGCAGACCGGAGATAATATCTCCTATCGGAATCAATTCTTTCCGGGGTTTCTTCATGAGTTGGTGTCGGTTTTTGGGGTTTTTTCCATGGACCAGCCAATCGCTCTTTTGCACGCAAAAAGGACCACGGAAACAGATCAGAGAGATGTAGCAAACAAACAGATTTATCATACGGGTTCTTCTAAAAACTGTCAATTCTATAAAAGAATCCTTCGGCTTCCCTATTCGTTAACTGCACATGTTAGGAATTCCGTCGAATGATCCTTGATTTTAGTTCTGGAATTATTAACCTTTTTTAGCTAAAATCTAACACAGAAAAATATCTTCAATGAAAAGATCAAAGTTTTAAAGGTAACAGAAATGATACACCATGCACATATCGTTGGAACAGGTTCATCCATGCCTGAGAGAATATTGTTCAATAAGGATCTTGAAACAATAGTGGATACAAGTGATGAATGGATTGTACGCCGCAGCGGTATTAAAGAGCGGCGAATTTCGTCAACAGGAAGAGATGAAAGCACTACCGATTTGGCTACACAGGCCTCATTAAAGGCCTTGGAAATGGCGGGAATTTCACCAGATGATCTTGATATGATCGTAGTTGGAACGGTGACTCCGGACCGTCAATTTCCCTCCACAGCGTGTATGGTTCAAAAAGCCCTGAATGCTAAAAACGCTGCTGCATTTGATGTGTCTGCGGGATGTTCGGGATTCCTGTATGCATTGACCACCGTAACGAATGCCATTCAATGCGGGACGTGCAGGACTGCTCTGGTTGTTGGAGTGGAACGGCTTTCGAGCATCATAAATTGGCAGGATCGCGGCACATGCGTTCTGTTGGCTGATGGTGCGGGTGCGGCAGTAATAAGCTCTACCACGGAGCATGGTGGTATTCTCTCCAGTCACCTGAGATCAGACGGCACCTTATGGGAACTCCTCTATTCTTCAGACGGAAGTTCCTACACTCCTGAAATTCTGAGAGACATAAACAAAAGGCCTTTTCACCTCAAGATGGACGGGAACCCGCTCTTCAGACGGGCGATCGGATGTATGTCTGATATTGCCAGGGAAGCAATGGAGCACAACTCTATGTTGGGTGAGGATATCAACTTGGTTGTCCCTCACCAGGCTAATCTCCGGATCATTCAAGGCCTGGCAAACAACCTGAATATTTCTATGAATAAGGTGTATACGAATATTCAAAAGTACGGAAACACTTCTTCTGCCACAATACCGATTGCCTTAGATGAGGCTAACAGGGAAGGGCTGTTGAACAAGGGGGACCACGTGCTCCTCGTCACGTTTGGAGCAGGTTTAACCTGGGGGGCCTCAATATTAAAGTGGTCGATTTAGATCCTTCCTAAGGGGGGACCTTTGAAAAGCGCGCCCTTTCGAAGTCTGCGCTTATCTGCCCAAGCTGCTATAAAAAAAGGACTTGCCAATATTGGCTAAGTCCTTGGAATTACTGGAGGCGGCAATCGGATTCGAACCGATGAATAACGGTTTTGCAGACCGCTGCCTTAGCCTCTTGGCTATGCCGCCTTTTTGTGGAGCGGGAAACGGGACTTGAACCCGCGACAATCACGTTGGCAACGTGAGGCTCTACCAGCTGAGCTATTCCCGCAAAGTGTAATTATATACTTTACATTAAAGAGATGCTTTGTCAATGAAAAATTAAACAAGACCTTTGAAAAACGCCCCGTTTCGCCTCTCGCCTTCAAAGGTCTCTAAACGATTTTTCAATCCGACTTAGCATAAGCCGAAGAAAATGCCAGAAAGCCTCTATTTTTGCCCTGGCACAAAAAGTTGGTAAAAACACCTAAAATAATCCCAGCCAGACCAGAGAGTCAAGATCAATGCCCCCCACAAAAAGACCATGCCCACCACGTGGAAATTAATACCCAAATAGACATAATGGAGACAGAGCCCCCCTACGGCAACAGACTGAAGAATGGTCTTATATTTCCCCAAGGCGCTTGCCTGTATGACAATTCCCTCACCGACAGCTATGCCCCGCAATCCAGTCAGAGCAATTTCCCGGGTAATGATTACAATTACCATCCAAACGGGAATGCGATTAAGCGGAATAAGCATTATCATAGTCAGGGAAACCAAGAGCTTATCTACTAATGGATCAAGGAGTTTCCCCAGTACAGTTACGATGCCATATTTTCTGGCAAAAAATCCATCTAAAATGTCGGTGATTGAGGCCAAGACGAAAAACAATGCGGCCAGGAAACTGCCCCACCTGCCTGGAAAGGAGAGGCATATCAACACAACCGGGATGGAAATTAATCTCGTAAAGGTTAATGTGTTCGGGAGATTCAATAAGGTTTTTTCATTGTCTCTTTTCATATAGCCTTCAAGAAAATATTTTTGGTTTTTGGACAAATACCTTTTTGTTTTTCAATCGTTTTTCAGTCAACAAGCACAAATCCTGTAGTTTTATTCATCAACCAAGGGGGTATCTTTGGGGATTGGGTCGTTTAGGTGGTTCTGGAGAAAATCTATCTTGTCGGCTGTTGACTTTCTCTTGTCAACGAAGATGTGGTAGTCCCCTTTTATTGAACAAATCCCTCCCTTCAGTTTTAATCCTGCCGCTTCAAGCCGATCATAATGAACTTGGATTCCTCTCTCAGATGCAGTATCCTCAAGTTCAGCCAGACGGTCCTGAAGAGCAGAGGAGGGGGATTTTCCTCTTGTTTTCGATTTCATGGCAATCTTCTGATTCTCAAGCTATTGACGAAGATGTGTATCATAAAGTATAGAGCCCTTTAAATCAAGTCCGGGATAAACAGATTATTTCATAGGTGTTCACGGGTTAAGAGGTTAAGCGAGTAGAAATTTCTTGGGGATGAAGGAAGGAGATAAATTTGTCGTCACATTTCAAATCGATTGATCAGGTGGTTGATGAATTAGCTGACTCCAGTTACATAGCGGACCGCGCCCTTGCAACGGTCCTTTTCTTGGCCCATCGGCTTGAGAAACCGATTTTTTTGGAGGGAGAGCCGGGGGTGGGCAAGACAGAGGTAGGCATCGTGATGTCCCGTTTGTTTGACACAGAGCTTATCCGTCTTCAATGTTACGAGGGGCTCGATTCCTCTACGGCCCTTTATGAATGGAACTATCCAAAACAGCTCTTACACATAAGGTTGGAAGAGCAGGGCAAAAGGGAGCGAGAGAAGATCGAAGAGATCATATACAGCCCTGAATTCTTGATTAAGCGACCCCTACTTGAGGCAATACTGAGGTCAGAGGAAAAGGCCCCGGTTCTCCTTATAGATGAGATAGACCGGTCAGATGAGGAGTTTGAAGCATTCCTGTTAGAGGTCCTTTCCGATTTCCAGATTACGATTCCTGAGATCGGGACCATTAAGGCGAAAAAGAAACCGATTGTTGTGGTTACTTCCAATCGCACTCGGGATGTCCATGATGCCTTGAAACGGAGATGCCTCTATCACTGGATTGAGTATCCCTCTTTTGAAAAGGAATACAAGATTATTATGGTCAGACTCCCGGGAATAGAATCACGCTTTGCAAAACAGGTTACCCGCTTTATGCAAAAGGCGAGGTCCGTTGATTTTCTGAAAAAGCCGGGTATTTCCGAGACATTAGACTGGACCATGGCCCTTATGACAATGCAGAGGGACTATTTGGATGAAAATGTGGTCATAGAGACCTTGGGGTGTATCTTCAAATACCAGGAAGACATAAAGAGGTTCAAAGAGGAAATCTGGGCAGATCAGGAAACACGGGGGGAATACCTAACAGATTGAAATTCTAAATATTGAAGGTTGGGGAATTGAGAGATTATTAAACGGCGAACAGCCAATGACTAACGGCAAATAGCCAATGATAGATGAAAAGAGAGGCCTAGGCGGAAAGGTGGTTCGTTTTGCGGTATTTTTGAAATGCCGCGGCTTCAAAATATTCCAGAGCAGTGTCCACGACACCCTGCGATGCTTAGAAGAGATATCATTAGAAAAAAAGGAGGATTTTTTCGTTTCCCTTCGCTCCAATCTGGCTACGACCGACTTGGAATGGATCCAGTTCAGAGATCTTTTTGATCAGTTTTGGAACCGGGTCAATGAGGCTAAAAACCCGGATAAGGATGAGCTTGAACCTGAAAGAGAGAGGCGAAAGGAGGATTTAAACGAGGAGTTTCTTCCTGATGACCATGTTGACCTATCTACAGCAGCAAATAATAGCGACAAAAAGGAATGGTTGGAAGGGGTCGCATACAGCCCTGTATCAATGGTTGAGAAAAAGGATATTGGCCGTTTTCACAGGGGAGATATCCAGGTGGCCCAGCTTGCCCTCAAGAAGATGATGGAGCCATTCAAAATCGATATCTCCCGGCGATCAAAGAGGGGTCGAAAGTCCGGGGATATCGATTTCCCGCGTGTCATTAGAAAGAGCCTCAAGACGGGTGGAATTCCCTTTGAGCTCTTTTACAGACAGAAGAAGAAACGGCTCAAGCGTTTAGCTATTTTAGCTGATGTGAGCGGATCCATGGACCGGTATGCAAGGTTTGTAATGCCATTTCTATTGGGGCTGAGGGGAGTAGGGTCGAGGGCGGAGGTCTTTGTGTTCTCGACCTCCCTAACACCTATCACCTTCATGGTTCGGCACCTGAATGTTGAAAAGGCCTTAAAACGGATTGCCATGGAGGTCCCTGACTGGTCAGGCGGAACAAGAATCGGGTATTCTCTTCATCAGTTCAATCGGGGGCATGGTGAGAGGCTCCTCAACCGAAGGACCGTGGTGGTTCTGCTGAGCGACGGTTGGGATCTGGGAGGGAAGGATCTCTTGAGACGGGAAATGGCTTTCCTGAGTCGTAAGGCTTACTCCGTTATCTGGTTGAATCCGTTGGCAGGCGACCCCGATTATGAGCCGCTTTGCAGGGGTATGAAAAGCGCGCTCCCATATATAGATTATTTTTTGCCCGCCGACAGTCTGCAGAGTCTAAAGAGGGTAGGGCGTCTTCTTTCAAGGATCATGATTCACTAATTCGTTCACTCCACTATCAGTCGAACCCCTTCTGGAACAATAAACTGAAAAAAACCTTTTTCAAACCCCTCTTTTTCAGTGAGACCCCCGAGCTTGAAGACGGTAATACTTCCCAATTGATTGTGTATTCGGACTGTCTGGATTTCATACTTTTCTGTGATTTTCAGGTTGATTTTGTTAATCTCCTGCCAGGGTGGGTCGGGAATGAGTTCAATCTCATATTCTCCTGACTTGTTCCGGTCCTTCAATAACACCTGAAAGTTGTTCTCTACCTGGGAAAGACCGCGGAATATGTTACTTAACAGTCGCAATTCCTTTCCAAAATCTTTAGCAGGATATCTGTATGCGCATTTTTTGTCAGGAATGTACCACCACAGGGTGTCATTGTTAGCGATGATTGTTTCGGCCTTTGGCTTTTCCTGCTCTAATCTGAGTAAGTATGGATGCTTGAAGTAGATTGTACCGGAGGCCATATCTCCCCTAACATGTTCTCCTAACATACTCATGGACCGTGTGATGACCTCACGACTGTAGGGAACGGAAAGACCTGAAAGGTGGCCATAGTTTTTTTGGATCCCTTCTAAGATATTGACTAAGCTCTCGTCGGCCGTTGCAGGGCTGTGGAGGAGAAATATTAAAATCGGCAAAATGATTAAACGCCTTACCATATCAGTGAACCTTTCTACCGTAAACATCTCGTGGCCGAACCCCGTCCGAAGGGCCGACGATCCCTTGTATTTCCATTACCTCAATCATCCTGGCCGCCCGATTATACCCCACTCTCAATTTGCGCTGCAACATGGAGATGGAGGCCTGGCCTGTTTTGGATACAAGCTCAATGGCATCTTCGTATTTTTCATCCAACTCCAGGTCTTCCTCTTTAGTCTCCTCATTCTTGGCAATATGTGAAAGAATCGTAGCGTCATAATCCGGTTTTCTCTGCTTCCTCAGGAAATCTGTAACATCCTTTACCTCTTCTTCAGAGACATACGCCCCATGAATCCTCATGATACGGCCTACACCGGGTGGCATAAAGAGCATGTCGCCGTCTCCCAAGAGGTTTTCCGCGCCGTTGGTGTCTAAAATGGTCCTGGAGTCCACTTTGGAGGAGACCTGGAAGGAGAGCCGGGTAGGGAAGTTGGCTTTAATAATACCTGTTAGCACATTGACTGAAGGGCGTTGTGTGGCGATGATCAGGTGGATGCCGGCCGCACGGGCCATCTGTGCAAGACGCGTGATTGCCTCTTCAACTTCTTTGGATGAAACCATCATCAGATCTGCTAATTCATCAATGATGACGACTATGTAGGGAAGAGTCTTGTCGATCCCTCTTGAAGTCTCCTCTGGAGCGGTTTTTGTGTCTTTGACGATTTTCCGGTTGTAGGTTTCGATATTTCTGACTCCCCTGTCAGACAAAAGCATATAGCGCCTCTCCATTTCCTCAACCGCCCATCTGAGGGCCTTGGTCGCATCCTTGGCCTGGGTTACAACCGGGTGAATCAGATGAGGTATGTCGTGATACATGGAGAGTTCAATCCTTTTGGGGTCGACCATGAGTAACCTGACCATCTCCGGGGAAACCTTGAACAGAAGACTTTCGATCATGGTGTTAATTGAGACGCTTTTCCCTGTTCCAGTGGCCCCGGCTACTAATAGATGAGGCATTTTTGTTAGGTCTGTAACCACTGCAGCACCGGTTATATCCTTACCCAAGGCGATCGGCAGCCTGTGCTTGGAAGTCATATAGGCGGCGCTCGAAAGAATCTCCTTCAGGTAGACTACTTCCCGATGGTTATTGGGGATTTCAATCCCGATTGCTGCCTTACCGGGTATTGGCGCCACAATCCGGATAGATTGGGCCCTTAGGGTCAGGGCAAGGTCATCGGAGAGGTTCGCCACCTTGCTTATCTTGATTCCAGGGGCGGGTTTGTACTCGTACATGGTAATTACGGGCCCTGGGAGTATCTCAACAACCTCTCCTTCTACCCCAAAGTCTGAAAGTTTTTTCTCAAGACGACGGGCACTCATTTCGAGGCTGTCACGCTGGATCTTGATATTTTTTCTCTCAGGGGGGTCTCTCAAAAGATCCAAAGAAGGAAGCTTGAATTCCCCTGCAACGTTCATAAAGGGGAACTGTTCCTGCAGGGGCGTTTTTTCTGATTCTGATTTTGATTTAACAATGGTGACCTTTGGCCTTGATTTAATCTTATGGCGGGCCATCATTGTCTTCCGGGTTCTTTTCCTGCGCTCCTTTATCTTTGTCACAATATCCCTGAATCGTTTTAGCAAGCCAAGAAGCCAGAGACCTAACCTTGAAAAGATCCGCCCTAAGGAGAGGTGGGTTACTACCATAAGAGAAATGATAAAGACGGTTACGAGTAAGATATAGGCCCCGAAATAGTTGAGGACCTTTTCTGTCAATCCGGCTAAGTGGATGCCCACCAGTCCACCGGGCGTTATCTTTCCTCCACGAAAACCGAGTTCACCGGTAAACTGGAGATTCAGGATTGCTGAAAAGGAGACGAGCATGGCGATGGTCGCAATGATGCTTATTAGAGGGGATGAGAGAGCTTTCCCCCGGAACGAAATGAAGGAAATGGCCAGGAGTATGGCCGCTAACCAAAATGCTGAAAATCCGAGGAGGTCAAAGAGTGCGCCAGCGAGATGAGCGCCCACCGTGCCGAAAAGATTGTGGGCTTTACCCACAGGTCCTGTCACATTCCAGAAGAGCCTGTCGTTAGGGTAATATGATAAGAGGCTTCCAGTAAGGATGATCGCTATCAGCAAAAAGAGAAGCCCTAATATCTCTTTCCTCAACGGGTGTGCTGCTTTGTCCTGTTTATTCCTATCAGTTGATTTGCGGCTTGAGTCTTTTTTTTTCTTTTTCATACATTTTAACCCGGACAAATCCGTCAAACTGCAATGATGACCGGTATTATCAGAGGGCTTCTCTCTATTACCTTATAAAAAAAGCGTTTCAACCTTCTCCTGATTTCCGACTCGACCTTGGCGCAGTCAATGGGCGAAGGCCGCTCAAGCTCGTCCAGCACCTCTAACACGATACATTCCGCGTCCTCAAGTATAAACTGACCCTGATCATCAAATACAAAACCCCGCGATATGATTTCAGGTCCGTAGACGGTCTCTCCTGTCTCTTCATCGACAATTAGCAGGATTACAACCATGCCATGTCCACCAAGTTTTCTCCTCTCCCTCAGAACTGTTTCCCCGATATCGCCGACCCCTTTGCCATCCACGAGAATCCTCCCAAAGGGAACAGGCTTTTCCAATTGCATTTGGAGATTTTCAAAACAGATGACGTCTCCATCTTCTGCGATCAGGACATGGTCATCTGGCATTCCCATTTCCAAGGCAATCTGAGCGTGCTTCACGAGGTGTCTGTACTCACCGTGGATGGGCACAAAATACCGCGGCTTAACAAGGCTCAACATGAGTTTTAATTCCTCTCTCCTGGCGTGCCCTGAGGTATGAATATCAGAGACTTTTTCATAGACAACATCAGCTCCCAGGCGATAGAGCCTGTTTATGACTGAGGTGATGGCCTTTTCATTGCCCGGTATGAACCGGGATGAAAGGATTACGGTATCCCCGCTCTTTATCTCTATCCCTTTGTGTTTACCCTGAGACATACGGGTCAGAGCAGACATAGGTTCCCCCTGGCTCCCAGTGGTGATAATGAGGATGTTTTGATCAGGAAATTGATCAATCTGCCTTTCACTGATTTCACTATCTTCAGGGATATGAATAAATCCCTGTTCCTTGGCAATCCCCACGTTTGTGATCATGCTTTTTCCGTTGAAAACTATCTTGCGGCCGAACTTTGTTGCCAAGGATATCACCTGCTGGATGCGGGTAATATTAGATGCAAAACTCGCAACCACGAGTCTTCCCCGGCAGGTCTGGAACAGGTCATCTAAAGTCTTCCTGACATCTTTTTCGCTGAGAGTGTACCCTTCCTTCTCCGCATTAGTTGAATCAGAGAAGAACGCGAGGACACCCTTTTCTCCGAAATGGGCAAAACGGATCAGATCAGTAAACTGGGAGTCCACCGGTGTGGGATCGATCCTGAAATCACCCGAGTGTAAAATGACGCCTTCGGGTGTGCCTATGGCAAGACCTACCCCGTCAACAATGCTGTGGTTTACACTGATATACTCTACGTTGAAAGGTCCGAGATGTGTGATATCTCCCGCCCTTATTTCACGAAGTTCGGCCTTTTCGGGCAAATGATGTTCCTTAAGTTTTGACTTTAGGAGCCCTAAGGTGAAGCTGGTTCCGAATACAGGAACCGGGAATTCTTTGAGAAAAAAGGGGATGGCTCCTATATGATCTTCGTGACCATGGGTTAGGATAATTGCCTTTATTTTTTCTTTGTTTTCTCTGATATATGTGAAATCAGGAATTACCAGGTCAATACCAGGCATGTAATCATTCGGGAACATGAGACCTGCGTCTACGATCAAGAGGTCAGGGCCATGTTCTATTACCATCATATTAAGCCCGATCTCTCCCAATCCCCCGAGAGGTATTACTTTCAGCATCTTGTCTCCTTGGTGTGTATTGGGTCCCCAAAGGTCTCGCATCCTCATTATGGGGTTGGAGCGGAAGCGCAATTATTCTTTTGAATAAACAAGAGCTTAACCGTTTAAATAGCGTCAGTCAATAGAGAATGCGTCTTTTCTAATGCCTGTCTTACGCAAAGGCGCTGAGCCACCATGGTTTTTCTCACTCATTATAAATGCCTTTGACTTGGATCCTTTCATTATGGTATGGAAGAAATCAATACACAATTTGAAGATTTCAGGGCGCTTAATGAGATAATGAGAACAAAGGAGACTAAAAGATGGCTGGGGTAAATAAGATCATATTAATTGGAAATTTGGAGGCTGACCCAGAAGTGCGATATACACCCAGCGGCACTGCTGTGGCCAATTTCAACATGGCTACCTCAGAGCAGTGGACCGACCGGGAAGGTCAAAAGCAAAGTCGAAAAGGATGGCACCGGATTGACGCATGGAGACGACTTGGGGAAATCTGCGGAGAATATCTACACAAGGGCAAACAGGTTTACATAGAAGGAAGGCTGCAAACAGATTCATGGGAAGATCAGGATGGAAACAAGCGGTACTCAACAAAGGTTGTGGCGCGCGAAATGCAGATGTTAGGTTCGGCGGACAGGGGGCAAAGTGAGCAATTTTCGGATGGGTCTGATTCTACCCAAGACGCAACCCCGCAGGGCGGGGTCAACAAAGTTATCTTACTTGGAAGATTGGGTAGTGACCCGGAGGTTAAGCAGATACCCAGCGGCAGTACGGTGGCTAATTTTAGCATTGCCACTTCGGAAGAATGGAAAGATAAGAACAGTGGTGAAAAACAAGAACGTACCGAATGGCATAGGATTGTGGCGTGGGATAAACTTGGACAGATGTGCGGCCGTTCCCTTCACAAGGGGAGTCAAGTCTATATTGAAGGAAGGGTACAGACAAGGTCATGGGAAGGCCAGGACGGCAACAAGCGGTGGACCACTGAAATAGTTGCTCAGATGGTGCGTATTTTAGGTGCTGCAGGGAAGGGGGGAAGGGCGGAATCAACAGAGGAAAGGTTCCCCACAGAAGAGCCGATAAATATTCCAGAGGACGAGATCCCGTTTTAGAAAAAATGGGAGATTCCCCCTCTCCTTTAGCCACTCAGGCAGGGAGTCTCTCGCTTAAGTCTCACTCTCTGTCTTTTTGTCGTTCTCGCCGGGAGCCGGGATTTCATCCTTAGGCTCATTAGTGGCTTTTTTGAAATTCTTAATCCCCTTGCCTATTCCACTCCCTATTTCGGGCAGTTTGCCTGCCCCAAAAATGATCAGAATGATGATCAAAATAATGATCAATTCCGGCATGCCTATACCAAACATAGCGCTACCTCCGCTTCAGGAAACACAACTCCAAAAATTTAAGAGTGTTAATTTTCTGGAAGTAATTCATTGGCTTAGTCTGTCAGCTGTATGAAGTTAAAAGAATTTTTGAATCTGCTAATCGAACGCTGGTAATCGAGCCAACGTGCCCAGAGTTCTATCCATTCATTGTTGTGCCAGAACATATCAGGCCCGCTTCGACCCTCTTTCGATATTTTTTGAAAAGCCTCAAATTCGGATCGGCAGCTCTTACACAGGGTGGACTCGATAGAGGCCATTGACGGCGGACTCGATGATTCAGCACCCCTTCTGTGGCGACCGCACATTGCGCATTTGGAGGGACATGTAGAGCATTGCAAAACCCTCTGCACAGCTTCAAATTTATCGCGATATGCCTCAACCTGCTGTTTACGTCTCTTAACCTCAAGCCGAGCCGTGATACTCAGTACTTTTTCCATGGGGTTATAGCTCCATTTTTAATTGGGAACTATTTAGTGTCTACCCATAAATGGTTATTTTCCGTCCCGCAACTGGCGGGACGTCAGACTCAATCCCGCCTCAAGCGGGACTCATTTCTGGATGGACACTATTTAAATAATAACACCATGGAGGGATCGAGTCAAGGCAGGTCCCGGCGGGTATCAGCTTTTCTCCATAACTTTTTGAACGGTTTCTCCAAGGGCGCCGAGATTTAAGGCCACTGTAATGCCAGCGGCATGAAGGGCGTTTATCTTGTCTTCCGCCTTTCCCTGACCGCCCAAAATTATGGCTCCCGCATGTCCCATCCGTCTCCCCGGAGGGGCAGTTTGCCCTGCGATAAAGGCAATAACCGGCTTATCAAATTCCTCACGGATATAATCGGCGGCTTCTTCCTCGGCAGTGCCGCCTATTTCTCCAATAAGAACAACCCCTTCTGTTCCAGGGTCCTTTTTGAATCTTTTCAGATGATCGATAAAGGTTGTTCCTATAAGGGGGTCTCCACCGATGCCGATGCATGTTGATTGTCCAAGTCCGGTCCTGGTCAATTGATCAACCACTTCGTAAGTCAGGGTGCCGCTCCTCGATATGACCCCCATTGGGCCAGGTTTGTGTATTGGACCAGGCATTATTCCTACCTTAGTCTTTCCTGGTGAAATGATGCCAGGACAGTTGGGGCCTATGAGGACGGATTTTTTGTTCTTCAGGAAGCTGGCCACTTTGACCATGTCAAGAATTGGAATTCCTTCCGTGATGCATACGATGAGGTCAAGCCCTGCTGCAGCCGAGTCTATGATGGCATCTGCCGCAAATGGGGGAGGAACAAAAATACACGAAACATTTACCCCTTCCTCCTCTACGGCCTGTTTGATTGTATTGAAGACAGGCACTCCTTTAACCTCGAGGCCGCCTTTCCCAGGTGTTACTCCTGCGGCTACCACTGTACCGTATTCAAGCATTTGCTTTGTATGAAAGGCGCCTTCCCGGCCTGTTATGCCTTGGACAACGACCCTCGTGCTCTCATCTACTAATATGCTCATAATATATAGCCTTCCCGGAAAAAGTTTTGAGTTTTAAATAGTTAAAATACAAGTCATCATTTAGGGATTAAGAAATTTAGGGATTGAGGAATTGGATTAAAAAGATTGCCTTCAATCCTTCAATTTCTATTGAGCGACCTGTTTTGAAACCAAATCGGCCGCTTCGCCCAGATCCCTTGCCACTAAGAATTTCAACTCGGAGTTCCTGAGAATCTCTCTTCCCTCTTTCACATTTGTCCCCTCTAATCTCACGATCAAGGGTACACGTATCCTTGTTTTTTTTGCCGCTGCAACCACCCCTCTTGCCAGGACGTCACACCTCAGGATACCACCAAAGATGTTGACCAGGATAGCCTTGACTCTCCTGTCCTTGAGAATTATTTCAACACCTTTGGTGATCATGTCTTCGGTTGCCCCCCCCCCGACATCGAGGAAATTGGCAGGTTCGGCCCCAGCCATTTTGATGACATCCATGGTGGCCATTGCAAGCCCCGCGCCATTTACCATTGCGCCGATATTCCCATCTAAGCGAATATAATTTAGATGATATTTTTCCGCCATCAGTTCCAGGGGGTCCTTCTCCCTTGGGTCATCAAGGAGCAGGAGTTCTTTTTGTCTGAAAAGGGCGTTATCATCAATATTGATCTTGGCATCCAATGCAAAAACCTTGCGATCCTTTGTCAGTGCAAGGGGATTGATCTCTACGAGGGTGCAGTCAAGGGTCATGAAGATCTTATATACATTGGCCATGACGGACATCAGCGCCGTGAGGGCGCCGACAGGGGGCGGAGGTTCCTGGCTGTAAAGAAGGTTCCGTGCATTATGCATCATCCATCCGACTGCGGGATCAATATGTTCTTTTAGAATAAGCTCAGAGGACTTGATGGCCACCTCTTCTATTTCTGTGCCGCCTGCCTGGCTGAAGATCATGGTGGGACACGCGGTTAACCTGTCAACGATCATGCTGAGATAGTATTCACTGTTGATCTCGATCCCCTCCTCGATGAGGACCTGATTGACAGTGACGCCTTCAGGTCCGGTTTGCGGGGTCACCAGGTGTTTGCCTAAGAGCGACTCTGTGGCCGTCACAACTTCATAGGGATAATGGACGACTTTTACACCGCCCCCCTTCCCTCTACCGCCTGCATGGACCTGGGCCTTAACTACCCATGGGGGACCATTGATAATCTGCGTAGCCTTTGTAGCCTGGTCTACAGCAGTAACAACCTGGCCGTTGGGAACCGGTATTCCCGATTTCCCAAAAATATCTTTGGCCTGATATTCATGTAATTTCATTTCAACACTCCATTGTCAGATTGCGGCTATTGGCGAGCAAGTATAATTAGAAAAATTTTGCTGCAATAATTGCGAAGGGCAATTAACAAAGGTATTTATTCTCCTTTAAACCAATTGTCAAGAGAGGTTCATCACAAAAAATCTTAGTTTTCGTTCGGACACTACTTAGAGAGTCCTGTCAGAGTCCATATTGGTGTAAAGCGGCATTCTACATAATCATGAAAAATGAAAACTTGCCAGACGAATGATTTCCGTATAGAATCTCTTATTGCCGCAGCAGGGGGAGCAGGTGAAATAGGTTGTCCCCTGCAAAAAGATGGGCTAAGTAAAACATCGGGCCGATCAGTATACGGCCTATAATCCCGGTATGGGCGAAATTGTCAAGCAGAATGATCCCGATTAGAATAAACGGCCCGTACCGTCCAAAAGCCCGGTACTTTTGTGCTGCGACAGGCGGAAGGATGTTTTCCAGGACGTGTGAGCCGTCAAGAGGAGGAAGGGGGAGCAGGTTGAAGATGCCAAGCCCAATGTTCATGAGTATCAGCCAAAGCAATGCCTGCAGGTAAATCTCCAAAGGGAGAATAAAGAAACGGATGAATATTCCGGCCAAAAAAGCCACGCATATATTGGCGAGAGGGCCAGCCAGTGACATGATGATGATATCCCTCCGCGTGTTTTTGAAATATCTGACATCCACAGGCACAGGTTTGGCCCATCCGAAGTTGAAGAGAAAAAGACAGATTGCCCCTAAAGGATCAATATGGGGCAGAGGATTGAGGCTAAGTCTGCCCATCTGCTTTGCCGTAGGGTCTCCCAACCAGAGCGCTGCCCTGCCGTGGGCATACTCATGAATGGTAATTGCGAAAAGCAAAACAGGTATTTTGACGATCCACTGGGTAATATCAAAGGACATAAGCGAATTCTCTCTGTGATTTTGACTCTGATCGGGTTACATATCAATAAACGTGGAATACGGCAAGGGAGAAAGTTCAAAGTGCCTAAAATACCTGAAAACAGAGACATTACTTTTTTCAATTATAGTACGTTCCAGAGATCGTCAATCATCAATCGCCAATCATCAATCGTCAATCAGCAAGGGGGAGGTGATTTTTGTGAAGATAAGGAAAGCGGATCTTGCCGGATCATGGTACCCTGGGGAAGAGTCTGACTGCAGGAGGGCCATCGAACGGTTTCTCGATTCCGAACTCGTTTGTCCGGATACCTGGGGAGATATTGTGGGAGGGATTGTTCCTCATGCGGGATGGGTTTTTTCCGGGAAAATCGCGTGTAATGTAATCAAATGTCTCAGGGTTAAGGATGTAGCGGATACCTGCATTATCTTTGGCCGTCACCTTCATTCGGCGAGTGACAATCTTATCATGAAAGAGGGGCAGTGGACCACGCCATTAGGGGAATTGGAGGTAGATGTCGAGCTTGCCACGCAATTGACGGCGGAATTTCCTTTTGACGTTGAAACGACTTCCCGGTATGATCACGACAACACCATTGAGGTACAATTACCTTTCATAAAATACTCCTTCCCTGAGATCAAGATTGTCCCGATTGGACTTCCTCCTAATCCCGCCTCTTTGAAAATTGCGAAGAGGGCAGTCGATATATCAAAAGAGATGGGAAGGAAAACCATTGTCCTCGGGTCTACGGATTTAACCCATTATGGTTACAATTACGGGTACATGCCCAAAGGCACTGGTGAAGAGGCGGTTGAATGGGTAAAAGAGATTAACGATAAACGCGCTGTTGATTTAATGGTGCAAATGGATGAAAATGCGGTGATTGATGAATCATTTGAGAGCCACAATATCTGTTGTCCGGGAGCTGTGGCAGCAGCTATTGTTGCTGCAAAGGAATTGGGCGCCGTAAAAGCGAAAGAGATGATATATTCAACCAGCTATGATGTGAGGCCTGACAACAGTTTCGTCGGTTATGTCGGGATTGTCTTTGGCTGTGACTAAGGTCTAAGGGGGTGTTCTCTGAGTTGATTTTTTCTAAGGGAATTAAAAAAATAAAGAAAATAAGAGATGATCGAATGAATATTGTCAGAGACATAAAAGTGCCGGGATCTGATTCTGCAACCTTGCCGGAACTAAACGACAATAGCCAGAGAAATAAAGGAGATTTGCCCTCGGGACGCGGAAGAATTAAGCTTGATCTCCTGATCCACGATCTTAAGGTGCCTCTTGCAGTGATCGAAGCAGGGCTCGTGGCGTTAATGAATAGGCAGGAAAAATATGGCCCTATTACGGAGCGACAGGAGAAGGTCTTCACTCGCGCGCTTAGGAATACCAAGGTCCTAAAGACATTAGTAAATGATGCTCTGGAATTGGGAAAATCGAGGGAGGGGGTAGTTAATGTCTCTAAGTTCAAACTGTCCAACTTAATAGAGCAGGCCCTTGAGGAGATATTTGACCTGACCGATATCAGCGCCTCCGAAGAGATTAAACAATGTACCAAGTTGGCCCAAGCTGGGGCAGTATTGCAGAATAAAGGTGTCCTTCTGTTTGTAGATGAGAATCTCTGGTGTGAGGAAATTTGTCAGGACCACGCAAAATTAAAGCAGATCTTGAGAAACCTGCTGAGCAATGCACTGAAATATCGAAAAAATATTGTGGAATTGAAGGTTGACAGGACAGAAGATACCATTGTTTTTTCTGTTAAGGATGACGGTGAGGGTATTCCATCAGCGTTTCATAAGAAGATTTTTGAGTGCTATTTCCAGATGGACCCCGAGTACAGAGGTTCTTGCAGTGTCAGGGGTCATGGGCTGGGTTTGGCCGGTGTTATGGTGCTTGTGGAGGATTTGGGTGGCAAACTGTTTCTCGATAGTGATGAGGGTCTCGGTACCAGGTTTTTAGTCAAGCTCCCACTCAAGAATTGTAAATAGGACGTGACTGGCTCTTGCTTCTTCAGGTCCTGGCATCCTTTTACATTTTACATTGCCCAAAATTTTAGAATCTATGTCGAGCTCGCCCTAAAGCATCCCTTGGATTTCATCTTTGCCTGCACGGTATTTTCGATCATACACGTCCCAGAATTCCCTGTCCTTTTCCTTCCATCCTTTTCCAAATTTCTTGTCAAAATATGGTTCGAGTTTTTCAAACCAATCCGACCCTCTTTCACCGTCTTTTTCGCGGGGATCCAATATGTCGGTGATATAAACGCCAATTTCAGAGATCTTGTCCTTGGGGATATAGGATTGTGCCCCCCCTTTGATAGATTTTATTAGGTTATCAGGGCTGACTGCGTGAGCCGTGAGCATTAGAGCAGGAATGTCTCTCTTGTTGGCTATTTCCAAGAGCTCGTAACCCCTGACCCCCATTATGTCAAGGATTGCCAAGTCATATCTGTTTTTGTTGAGGAATTTCTGCGCGGTTTCAAAATTGGGGGCGCTATCAACAAGACACATATCAAGGATTTCAACCAAGGTCTCCAATATGTCAGGCTCATCGTCAACGATCAGGATTCGTTTTCCATTAAGAATGTTCTCCATATTTGCTCCTCCTTTTTTGCAAAATCAAGATTCTGAAAATATTAACCACACAAACCGTTGCCAGTCAATAGATTTATCAGTTTGGGCCCGATCCTGTTTGGGACAATCCAAATTTGATTGACATCCCGGCTTACATTCTTTAACGTATTATTAAATCTGAATCTGTTAAACGGAGGGCAACTATGGATTTTGTTGAAAAGGCAAAGATTAGATTAGAGCACTGGAAAACCCATAATGATCATCATTATGAGGAATACCAGATTTTTGCCGACCATCTTGAAGATGCGGGAAAAACAAAGAGTGCGGCGCATATTAGGGAGATGATTGAATTAACGGCGAAGATTGGTGATTGTCTAAGTAGTGCGTTGAAAGAGATCGACGAATGAGATAGCATCTGCGCCGGAAAAAGGTATTCGGCGTACAAGAAAGGGGAGGTAGGATATGTGCGAAGCCCATGCTTATATCTTAAAAGAGAAGGAAGAAAAAAAGATACTTGAAAGTGTTGATTTAGTGGAGTTTGAGGGTGATGAGATAAGGCTTGTCAGTATCTTCGGCGAACAGAAGACATTGCGGGGTCGGCTTGCCCGGTATGATAGCAGTGGAGGAAAGATCGTTTTTGAAGTGGTTTAATATTGGGGACGGAAAATCGAGCAGGAAAGGGGTTCGATGATGCAGGAACTGATTGAGCAAGCTGCTGATATCATAACAGGGTCGCGAGTGACATTGGCATTGACCGGGGCCGGGATCTCTGTGGAATCCGGGATCCCTGACTTCCGCAGCGCAGGCGGGCTATGGTCGAAATATGACCCTGCTGAATACGCCACGATTGGCGCATTCAGGGCTAACCCCAAGAAGGTGTGGGAAATGCTCTGGGAAATGGGTGAAGTGGTAAGTAAAGCAAGACCCAATAACGCGCATCTCGCTATGGGAAAGCTTGAAGCCATGGGCTTCCTCCATTGTATCATAACTCAGAATATCGATAATCTGCATCAATCTGGTGGTTCAAGGAACGTTATTGAGTACCACGGTAACTCGAGTACGTTATCCTGTCTCTCGTGTGGGAAACGATACAAGGCTGAAGAAAAAAGAGATGAAAATCCTCCAAGATGCGCGTGTCAAAATGTGTTGAAACCGGATGTCATCTTTTTCGGTGAAGCTATTCCGGAAGCAGCAATGCGCCAATCCTTTGAGCTTGCCTCATCAGCCGAGGCCCTGTTAGTGGTGGGAACTTCGGCGGTTGTCTCACCTGTCAACACCATACCGTCTATTGCCAAAGGAAATAGTGCAAAGATCATTGAAATTAACAAGGAAAGGACTCACTTGACCGACAGCCTCACAGATATTTTTTTTCAGGGTAGCGCCGGAAAGATCATGCCTCAAATCGTAGAGGCCATAAAGAAAAAAGCACCACTGCCTTAATTTAACATAGTTATTCAGGTTTGAGATCTTTTTCCCCTTTTGTAACAGTTCAGAATTTTGAAATGAATTATTAGCGGAGTGAAAGCCCGGCCTGCCTATTTTTAAAGGGCTAAATCCTTGCTCGCTTTTTTGATACTCCCCCTCAAGCTTTTCATAGATGCTCTTCCCTTATCTGAATCCGCGAACAGTTATGATTTTTTCATATTCATTTTTGGCGTGCCCGTAAGAAGTTTCCAAGACCTGAATTCCCGATTTTGCGGGAATGGATGGAAAAAATGTTGACTTTTTACGGGTGCATCATTTTTGTTGACAACATCAAGAAATGGTATAAAGTAGCACGACTCGATCTGGCAGGGTTCAGGTCTTCGAGTTGAGCAGTCGTAATTAAGAAGAGTGGGAAGAGCGAGTTGAACTTGAGGAATGACAATTGGGTATTAAGATAAACAAAGAGGCATTGGAAAAGGTTTGCAAGGAGATAATCGAGACCATCCTAATCTGTCTCCCCAATGCCTTTAAGGGCACAGTCTACAGAATAGGCTATCCCCCTGATATGATAGCGAGGCGGATTACCTCAGGGGTGATTGATGAAGGACGAAAAGAGATATCATGGGGTCTACCGGAAAAGTCAGACTATAACTCTCCTGGGAAACAGTGGGGGGAATATCGGGATGAACCTGGACGGCCCTTAGAGGCCATGGCATGGTGTGTAGAGCGACAGGAAAGCTGGACCGCCGAGGATCCCAAAAACGATTCCCGGAGTGTCCGACTTCAGGTGGAAGGGGCCTGGACAGATTTCCACCACATGGAACCGGTTTTGATCAGAAAAAAAGATTTGTACTTCGGTAAAGAATCACTACTGGAATACCCTAAGAACTATGGCGGCCAGACACTCTGGGAAGATAGTGAATATGTTGTGGTTGCAGTGATAAAGATTCATTTCCGTCCTTATACAATCAAGATAGGGGGACCTGAGACAAAAGTTATCAAGAGATTGTCCCGCGCATTGGGCACGGAGCTCCTATCTTATCAATTAACGCAAAAGTCCCTTGAGACCATGCATAATTTGGCAGAGGACAGGCTTAATTCCTGCAATATTCTCGCGGATTCTTTGCGGAACGTTATTACAAAGTCCGGTTTAATTTTCTCGCTCATCAAGTTGGAACTCGGTTTCCTGAGAGGTCAATGGGAGGAACTCGTCCTGGAGAAATCTGATCAGAAAGAGATGAGGCTTAATGCGATTTATGCGCTAAATGAGTTATTAAGAAGTATTGGCGATTCTCCTGATGGCCTGGGAAGTAGCTTGATCAAAATGCAGCACAAATTCATGGATTTTCATCCATCTCCGGAACAGGGAGAAAACTGGCTACGGATGCAGATTGAGGAGAAATGGAATATCCTGATCCGTATGGGTCTCATTGAAGAAGAAAAAGTTAGAGCGGTTCACGAAGAAATTGACAAACTGAAGCGTTCCCTTTGTTTGGGCAAGGACCCGGATATCCTTTCATCCTATAATAAATTCCCCGAGCCTTTAAAAACAGAATGGGTTGACTTACTCTATAGAGATACAGAGGTTTTTGATTTACAGCTCCTTGATCGCTTAATACAGATTCTTGACGATCCTTATCTTGATTTTCCATATAAGGATAAGTCGAAGAAAAGCCTCATCCGTCTAAAGGCAGTTGCTGAGATTATGGGGCAATTGGAAGATCACACCAATGTAGTCCTGCGGGAAGTATTAAACGGGCATTACGATGAAATGATACCCACCCCGTCTGTCAGAAAAAAAATATGACTTTGGGCCGCAGAGGGACTATGCAGCGTTTGTGCGCCTGTAGCTCAGTTGGATAGAGCAGCGGACTTCTAATCCGCAGGTCGGGTGTTCGAATCATCCCAGGCGCGCCAAATAATATCAAAGGGTTAGCGATTATTGCTAACCCTTTTATTTTGGTTACTTTCTCCGTTGGGTGCAGTGGGGGTTCAAAATAGGTGCTCCTGTTAGCAACGGGTTAGCAGTAAAATAAAAAGGACTTAGAAAACTCGCTAAGTCCTTGATATTATTGGCGTCCCCAACCGGATTCGAACCGGTGTTGCCGGCGTGAAAGGCCAGTGTCCTGGACCTGACTAGACGATGGGGACGCTATCACTGCACAGCTTTGATGGCAGGGTATAATGGCCACCGCCGAGGTTACCACCTCAGATAAGGTCCAACTGTAAGATTGTGTTTAAGGGCCTTTTACCCGAAAACATTCTGGTTGTCAAAGGAAATATTTCGAATGTTTTGAGATTGGCGGTGAGTTTGCGAAGAAGAAATAAGTGTGGTAGTGTACAATTTATAGAGGACTTGCTCCTTCTTGATGATTTCATGCTCTATTTCGCCCTGCCCCATTAAGAGGTCATTGCCAGACTAATGAGGCGGATCATGGCTGCACAAACCGGAGAGTGACCTGGATATGGCAGAAAAGACTCAACCTCGGATCGATGGATGGCCTGACCCGACCGGGATTTCCTTACGCGGCCTGTATGTGATCAGCGTATTAGCCATGGGTATCGGCACCAGCGTGGTTCTTATACTCAACTTTGCTACCCCCACTGATTTCGTCTTAAAACAATTTGCCGGTTTGGCCCAGAAAAGCGGCCTCGCCTATGTCCTGGAGGTTGGTAAACGACTAATAGGGCTCTTTTTCTTGATCACGGTCATCGGGTCGCTGACGCTGTTGGTGATGCGTCGGCTCTTACGTCCCATTTCCCGTTGCCTGAGCAATGTTCGGGCAGGCCAGAACCCGTCCTCTGATGTGGCCTTAAAAGCGAGGCGCCGTGTGATCAATCTCCCTTTTATATTTATAGGGTTCAATGTGGGCATGTGGATTTTGATTCCGGCCGTGGTATTTTTTGTGGCCTATATGATGGACTTGATGAACCTGCGCACGAGCGTGGTCTTTGCAGTGCGTGCCAGCATGGTGGGGTTCATCGCATCTTCCATTGCCTTCCACAGGCTTGAGGCCTACTCCCGGAGGGAACTGATCCCCTTCTTTTTCCCCAATGGTCGTTTAGCGGAGCTTGAGGGTGCGGCCAAGATATCGATCTCCCGGCGTATACGGATGTTCTACAGGATGGGAACGGTGGTGCCTATGACCATACTCCTGGTTACCCTGATTACCCTGCAGTGGGAGTTAGAGCCGGCGGTCATGTCGGCCGAGGAATACGGCCGCAGGATTATCATCTTTGCCTGCGTCCTTTTTGGTATCTTTTTTATCAGCACGGGGTTTCTCAACAGGTTGGTGAGCAGATCGATCGTTCAGCCCTTGGAAAACATGTTGGAGGCTACGGTCAAAATTCGGGACGGAGACTACAGCACTCGGATTCGGGTGATAGGAAATGATGAAATCGGCGTGTTGGGCGATGCCGGCAATGACATGATCAGGGGTCTGGCCGAGCGAGAGATGCTGAGAACCGCTTTCGGTAAATATATCACGCCCGAGATCCGGGACGAGATCCTTTCCGGCCGTATCCCGTTAGAAGGGGAGCGGCGGGAGGGAACTGTGATGTTCGCCGACCTCCGGGACTTTACGCCATTTGTTGAAAGCAACCCTCCTGAGGAGGCGATCTCAGGAATGCGGGCCTATTTTACGGCCATGCACCGGGCTATACGTCTGCACAGGGGACTGGTGATCCAGTTTGTGGGTGATGAAATCGAGGCGGTGTTCGGGGTCCCCGTCCACTTTGACGGGCACGCGGATGCGGCTGTCCGGGCAGCCTTAGAGATGCGCGGGGCTTTAAATGAGCTGAATGCAGAGCGGGCTGTCCAGGGCAAACCCGCCTTTGCCCATGGGATCGGGGTCCATTCAGGAAACGTCCTGGCAGGGAATTCGGGGAGCGAAGAACAATCGGCCTATGCCCTGATCGGGAACACAGTCAATGTTGCCTCACGGATTCAGGGCCTAACAAGGGAACTGGATTGCGACCTTTTAGTTAGCCAGGAGACCATTGAACGGCTAACAGATTCTTTTCCCATGGATAAAGAGCCTTCCCGTTTAGTCAAGGGATACTCTAAACCGATTATTGTTTACCGCATCCTTGACAGTGCTGCATCTTGATAAATTAGGTGCCTAAATCGGTTTAAAATGCCTAAAGTGTTCCCTGTTGAATGCTAAGCTTATTCAAATGGGGTGAACTGAAATTATAGAACTTTGTCATCGGAATTTGGATGCGATCAATTTTTAGATGTGTATTTTTGTCAGAAGCGTGAAAACGGGATAGAATATCGCCTGGGATGGAAACAGGGTGGGAAAAGGAAAACAGATTTCCAGAAAGAAAAAGGGGGTCTGCCACTTTTGGCTAACCCCCTGGTTTTATTGTTGGTAGCGGGGGCTGGATTCGAACCAACGACCTTCGGGTTATGAGCCCGACGAGCTACCAGACTGCTCCACCCCGCGGTAATCCTGAAATATAACGTCATATAGTCGGTTTGTCAAATAAAAAAATCGCATTCTAAAGGCGTGGCCCATTCTTACCTCAAATATCCAGAGTTTGCCAAGTTTGTGCTTGGTTTGTCCCCATTACTTTTATGACCCTCAAGTTACATGAGATACAGGGTGTCAATCCTATCCTGTTGTTTCAGAAATTCAAGCTGTTCATCAATTGTAGCGGGATTGAGTAGCTACGCGGTTGTTATTAGAGAGCTTATGTCATTATTGACATATATAACTAACTGATTTTTAAGCAAAAAAAATGTTGACAAAGCTTTTTGTTTGGGTGTTTAATTCAAATCGGATTAAGTACTACCCAGG
>Ga0307424_1000078_pt1 | contig 42102 bp, 42 predicted proteins | sample SalMarWE160320MG_FD_202157 | JGI IMG/M metagenome (GOLD analysis project Ga0307424, IMG submission 202157) | Salt marsh sediment microbial communities from the Plum Island Ecosystem LTER, Massachusetts, United States - WE1603-20 | ecosystem: Environmental > Aquatic > Marine > Intertidal zone >... | reverse complement strand
AAGAAATGCGTACCATCCGCGAAGGAACCGCATTTGTTAACAGGATCATTGCAAAAGACGCATTTCCCTGGGATCGACTTCTGGATGCGGTCGAGACCAGCATCCCAAACGGTATCATTTTGCAAGATTTCAAAGTGGGAGAGGATTTCCGAACGGTCCAAATGAAGGGCGTGGCGGAATCCTCTAATGAGGTCGACCTCTTGTTGAACCGCTTGAAAAAGTCGGGGGTATTTGAGAGGAATCTTCTGACCAAATTGAGCATACGTGAGTTAGGAAAAAATGATCCTGCAAATGGCGGCGGCAAAGGGATGCATTTCGAGATAGAAAGCAAATTGAGCATTGGAGAACTCTTCAGCGGCAAGGAATATGAAGGCTGCCTGAAAGTGCTGACAGAGACCTTTGAATCGGGTCGTCTTCATTGAACAGGCGACATTGAGAGGAGGGAAGAACCTTTCCAGCCAGAGATGGCTGGGTAGAAAGAGGACAATGAAACTCAAAAGGACCATCAGGGCCCTTCGTTTTAATCGCTACTTCTGGGGGAGTTGTGCGCTGATTCTATTGATCAATCTGGTGTTCTACGCGGTGGTAGTTAAGCGGCAGAGAAATCATATCGAAGGTCTGCAAGCGCTATACAGCAAGAAGAGAAACCCAGATGTGCCTCGTGAGAGAGACGAAATCGCTCGGTATAGGATTGCAGGTGTCGAGTTGAAGCTCTTCAAGGGGAAGTTGCCACCGAAGGAAAAATTCGTAGAACGGGTGAGGGAACTCCACGAACTTCTTCAGCGGAATGGATTGCAGATGCGACGGCTGACATTCAAACCGGAAGAAGTTGGTCCGCTGAGCTTGTGGAAGTATACCAGTTCCTTTAGTGTGCGGGGAAAGTTCTCCCAGCTGAAACTTTTTATTGCTGATCTCCAGAATTCCCAGAGCCTTTTTTGCCTGGACCGTGTCTCTTTCAAGAGAGCGTCCAACTCTCAGGGGCGGGTGGAATTGAATCTGGAAGTATCGACTTATTTCAAATGAAGAAAAAAAGAGTCATTCTCTCTCTTTTAATAATTATTTTCGTGGCTTCGCTGGCCTATCGCATTACGCACCCCTATCGCCAGCAGAAAGTAGTTCGATTGACCTACAGCGGGAGCCGGAAGAGAGTGGTCGTGAAGAAAAATGCGGCGAAGAGCGACGATGAAGTCTTGAAATGCCCCGAGGTGTTGATGGAGTTTTTTGTGAAGGCTCCGCACCACCATGGCGAAGTGATTCACGACCCTTTTTTCGAACCGGAGGCCGAAACATCGACGGAGACAAAACTTCCCGTTGAGCGGGAAAAGCCTTCTCTAGAGACTTTAAAGCCTGCAGAAGAAGATCCGAGGATGCTTGCACAGAGGGAATTGAGCAGTTTTCGGGTGTTTGGTTCCTGTCAGGGGCAAGGAACCAATATGGTGTTCCTGGAGAGGGGAAAAGACATTTTTATCGTCCGACCGGGAGACAAAATCGATGGGAAATATCTGGTGAAGAGCATTAAAGGGAATTCCCTGGAATTGTGGGCTGAAGAGATCCATGAGAGTATTCACATCGATTTGAGTGATTTTTAGGAGAATTTGCATCTGTTCATAGGAGGCCATATCATGGCTTACGTGGTTGGAAGAGCAAGGCACTGCATTTTGATCGCCTTTATCATATGCACCGGGATCTGGCTGCAGGCCTGTGCCAATACCACACAGTATGTTGAAGAAGGAAGGTCGCTCGGTTATGCCGGCCAGTGGGACAAGAGTGTAGAGATCCTTCAAAAGGCGCAGGAAAAAAACCCTTCCGATCCCGAGATCAAACTCATGCTGGAAAGGGCGAAGTTCAATGCTTCCATCCAACATATGACCCGGGGGGAGGCCTTGCTGAAGAAAGGTTCATTTGGCGAAGCCATACGGGAATTCCAGTTGAGCATTGGCTTTAAGCCCGGGAATGTAAGGGCAGAGGTGCTTTTGAGAAGAGCAAATGCCTTTCAGCAATCCGACACCCTGTTTCAGCAGGGAGAGAAATTTCTCAAGGAGAAAGAATACGTCAAGGCAAGGAAAGCCTTTCAAGAGGCTGTCAAGTTGAATCCGGAAAACAAGGAAGCTGAAAAGGCCCTGGTCGGCTATCGCAAGGAAATGGAACGCCCGCCCCGCTTCCGTTTGAAGCCAAAAAATACCGCCCCTGTTTCGCTCCGCTTCAAGAAAACACCCATCACCAATGTGTTTGAGGTGCTCTCCAGGCTAAGCGGCGTCAATTTCATCTTCGACAAGGACATCAAAGAGACCAAGGTCACTCTCTTCATGACGGACGTCCCCATTGTCCGCTTCCTTGAGGTCCTGCTCCGAACCAACAATCTTGCAGGGAAATTGGTGAATGATAAGTCCATGATCATTTATCCCAACACCCCTGCCAAGATCAAGGAATACGAGGACCTTCAGATTCGGACTTTTTATTTGTCAAATCTGAAGGTGAAAGAGGCGGTCGCGCTCCTGGCCAAGATCCTGAAAAGCAAGGATATCATTGCCAACGAGAAATTGAATGCCCTGGTCATCAGGGGGCCGAAAGAAATGATAGAGGTCGCCTCCAAGCTCATAGAAGCCAATGATCGTCCACCGGCAGAAGTTCTGCTCAATGTGGAGATCCTGGAGGTGAGCCGCTCCAAGGAACGGCAGCTCGGCCTCGACGTGAATCCCACCTCCATCACGTTCGGGATCGGGGAGTCGAGCCCCGTGGTGAACAAGGATTCCGTGTTTGCTCCTAATGTTTCAGCGTATGCCCTGGGAAAAATCACAAACAAGGAGCTTCTCCTCTCCTTGCCCCAAGCCACCCTGAACCTTTTGAAGCAGGATGCGGATACCCGAACCCTTGCAAGCCCACAGATCAGGGTGAGAAACGGGGAAAAGGCCACCATTCATGTCGGGGAACGAGTCCCATTGCGAGTCAACAGGAGGATAGACACCACCGGGGTGGTCACGAACGATTATCAGTATCAGGACATCGGAGTAAAGGTAAATGCCGAACCAGTGGTGAACCGGAATGACGAAGTTTCGCTGAAACTCGGGCTGGAGATTAGTGCCCTGGGAGCAAACCTCGGGACTGCAGATGAGCCACAGTATTCCATCAAGACCCGAAAAGCCGACAGCGTGCTGACCATCCGGGACGGTGAACCGGTCATTATCGGCGGTTTGATCAGTGATGAGGAACGGAAGACCGTGCGGAAGATTCCCCTGCTCGGGGACATCCCGGTGATCGGCTATATTTTTTCCAACCTGGATAAAAGCAATGTGGAAACGGATGTCCTGATGGCCATAACACCGATCATTATTCGAACTCAGGATATCCCGACCAAGGAGGTGTCGGAAATATGGTCCGGGAAAGAACATGATTTTTCCCTGAAAGAACCCTATGACAGCTATGCGGAACGGAAGGACAGGTACTACAGCCGCCCGAAAAATGTCAAAGGATTCGCGGGTCAACCGAAGGAAGAAGGATTGGAAAAGGCTGCGGGAAACAGGGGAAGTGACAAGCCGCCGAAGGTGGCCGGGAACACGGCAGAACCGATTCCCGGGAAGCAAGTTTCTGCTAAAATGCCCCTTCGAAACATGATGCAGCCCATACCTAGTCCGGCGCGCGTGAATCCGGTCCTTGGCGCTCATGGATCGAAGATAAAGGAGAAGGAGTCCCCGGCAAAACAAGAGGACAAAAAAAGCGAGAGCCTCACGACAAATGAGACTCGCAAATATTTTTGGCCTGACACTGTGCCGTACAGTATCCATGTGAATTCTTTTCCTACCCGGGTAGAGGCACAGGCGCGTCTCAAGAAGTTGCAGCAGGAAAAATTTGACTGCTTCCTCATTCCCGTGAACATACCCGGCATGGGTTTTTTCTACCGTGTCTTTGTGGGCCGATTCAATGATTACAGTTCTGCTTCTTCCATGTGCAAAGCCCTGAAGGGAAAAAGAGGATTCGCCACTGATATCCACGTGGCGAATCGCAGGTGGGCCTTTGGAGGGTGATCATCCTTGACCTCTTGGCTTCGGAACAGAGCCGGCGTAACGCTTATTGAGCTCCTGGTGGTCATGGTTATTTTGTCCATCCTGGCCGCAGGGATTATGCCCCTGTCACAGATGGCCTATAAGCGCTCGAAAGAAATTGAGCTTAAACAAAACCTTCGTATAATCCGAAAGGCCCTGGATGAATATAAGGCACTGGTGGACGAGGGGAAGATTCAAACGCAGGCATTTTCAAGCGGGTATCCCAAGAGCCTTGATGTGCTCGTAGAGGGTGTCGATCTTCAGGGGCCCGTCCCGTTTCGAGAAAAATTCCTGCGCAGGATTCCCAAGGATCCCATGACCAAAGACGGAGCGTGGGGACTCCGGTCTTATTTTGACGAACCTGACAGTGATACCTGGGGTGGAGAAGACGTCTATGATGTGCATTCAAAAAGCGAAAAACAGGCGCTGGACGGGTCTTATTACAAGGATTGGTAGCAGGTATCATTTGACATGAAAAACGGCCTCAATAGGAACGGCTTTACCCTAATAGAATTGATGATCGTCATGACGATCATCGGGATACTGGTGTCCATCGCTCAACCGAATTTTCAAAAAGCCATCATTCGAGCGAGAGAAACTTCCTTGAGAAAGAGTCTTTTTGTACTCCGGGATGTCATTGATCAGTACTATGCCGACCACGGAAATTATCCCGAAACCCTTGAGGCTCTGGTGGAAGAACACTACCTAAGGGCAATTCCGGAAGACCCTTTGACCCGATCAAGAACAAGCTGGATTGTGATCCCGCCGGAAGGTTCAGAAACTTCCGGGGTATACGACGTTCACAGTGGGAGCGATTTAGTGGCGCTCAATGGAACACCCTACAATGAATGGTGACTTGTGACTACTCACGTAATCAGGCTGAAGCTGTCTATTCACCTGAGTAGTTACGGTGGCTTGAGCAAAAAGCCGGTCAAGGCGGAGATTTGATGGCTTTTCTCCTGGAGAGATGAAGCCGAGGTAGTCAAGGAGGATGAGGAACAGGGGATTTACATACTTGAGCGCGCTCATCGTTGTGGTTATATCGGGAATAGCGCTCACTGGGGCGAGTGAATACTGGAGTACCATCGCGAAACGGGAACGTGAGGAAGAACTCATGTTCCGGGGAGACCGGATCAGGAAGGCCATCGCATCCTATTACGATCGCGTGCCAGCCGGTAAACCGCATACCTACCCCGGGACACTGAAGGACCTCCTCAAGGACCCCCGGTCCATGAAACTTGCGCGGCATCTCAGGAAGCTCTACCGGGATCCAATGACAAGGGATGGCACGTGGGGTCTCGTCCTTGCGGAGGGAGGAGGCGTGAAGGGTGTGTTCAGCAAAAGCGCAGAAAAGCCCCTGAAGGTTGGAGGTTTTCCAGCTGACTACCAGGCGTTTGAAAAGGCAAAGACATACGCTGACTGGAAATTTACCTACAACCCGCAGGCAAAATAAGGTTCATCAGGTTTTTGGGGAATTTGAAGCTGAAGCATTTATGAAAGCAGGAACAAGCTATGTCCTTTTTTCTTCGATTCCGAGTCTCCCAGGCTGGTATTTTCAGTGACTTATCCATGTCCCGCCTCTAGAGATCTATAGGCGGGGCTCCGATTTGCTCCGCAAAGCGGAGCTCTGCGGCTTCCCCCATAGGATAAGTCACGAAGTAAAAAAGAGCATAACAGAGGAGAATATCCCATGAAAATAGGTGCCATCTTTTTTTCGTTTCTGTGTGTGCTGCTCCTTTTTGCGGGCCCTGCCAGGTCAGATCCTCTCGCAGACCTCATGGAGGAGTTCTCGAAAGAATACGATGCCACAAAACCTCCTACACCTTACAGTTCCATCAACAGTGATTATAAATTGCAACAGGCGGCTCTCGGCTCCCTTTACACTACCAAGACCCTGGGGCTTCTGTATCGACAAAATCAGCAGCTCATGGAAAAGTACGATGAAATGCTTCTTAAATATGACCAGATCATTGAGCAAAACAAACAGATCATCGAGTTGCTTTCGGTCCTGGCGAAAGGCGGGGAAAAGGACAAGAGGAAACCGGAATATGGGGAGCAGACCGCACCATAAATTTTCGGAAGGTGGCGTCTTCTTTCTGGGAGCAATACTCTTCGTTCTTATATTTTTGTCGACGCTCATTGCGAGAGGGGAAATCTTTGGATACCAGGATAGGGACGGGCACTGGTATTTCCCCGGTTCCGGGACGCGGAAGCGCGCCTGTATGAAGCCGGAATCATCGCGAATGAGCGGTGAGGAGTTTATGCAGGCTTATCAGGATACCATCAGGAAGGCCTCCACCATCTTCGGTGTGGACCAAACGCTCATCAAGGCCGTTATCAAGGCCGAATCTGACTTTGACCATCATGCGGTTTCTCGGAAAGGGGCGACGGGCCTCATGCAGCTTATGCCCGAAACCGCCCAGGAGATGCAAGTGGGGAACCCGTTCAACCCCGCGGAGAATATATTCGGGGGAACGCGCTATCTGGCATCGCTGTTGCGACGCTTTCACAATGACACCACGCTGGCTGTGGCAGCCTTCAACGCAGGGCCCCGAAGAGTAGAGGCCTGCGGGAGCGTTCCACCCATACGGGAAACCAAGCAGTTTGTGGGAAGAGTGCTCTATTACTATGGGCTCTTCGAAAGACGCACGGAATAGGGCATGTCTACGGCAGGTGGTCTCCTTCCCTTTTTTGCAGCCGTCTTTTTGCGAGGAAGAGGGATGAAATAGTCTTGCTGTCTATGATTTCCCCCCCTTCAATCATCTCGAATGCCTTCTCTAACGGGATTTCACGGACATCGATGATCTCATCGGAATCCAGATTTTGATGGGCTGTTTGAAGGTCGGTGGCAAGAAAAATATGAATTTTTTCGTCTGAATATCCAGGGACCGGGATGATTGCTCCCAGTTCTTGCCAACGTTCTGCTGCGTAGCCTGTTTCTTCAGTGAGTTCCCTTTTTGCGCATTCCAGTGGAGATTCACCGGGATCCAGGGTGCCCGCCGGTATCTCCCAGATATAACCCCCAACGGCATGACGATATTGTCGCACCATGACCAAGGATTTCTCATCCTTGAGGGCGACCATAGCCGCGGCGCCGGGATGGCGGATAATGTCAAGATCGACTGTTGTCCCATTAGGGAGCGTAATGTTCTCCCTGATCAGTTTAAAAACCCTGGCCTGATGCAACAGTGTTTTATTCAATATCTTCGTTTCCATAGTCAGGACTCTCCTTTGCCCCCTGGAGGCAAACCAAATTCATCACGTCTGCACCCGGATGGTTATTCCTCGGGAGGATCTTTCCCGAACAGCGCCCTTCTTTCCTCGTGGGTGACTTGCGTAGAAACACCCCGAGCCTTTTCCTGGTCATAACAGACGCGGTTCCTCCCCTGGGTTTTCGCGTCCAGTAGGAAGCGATCCGTGCGTTCGATAAACGTATCAGGGGACAACCTGATCCTGCCACGGTAAACATCAACGCCGAAACTCGCAGTGACCGGGAGATTCCCTCCTCCGACTACTGCCGGGCTCTTTTCCAGGGCCCTGCGGAGACGTTCGGCCGTATGCACGGCTTGGGGCAGCCGGGTGGCCGGGAGGATTATGGCGAACTCCTCGCCGCCGAACCGGCAGGGTATATCGATGCGGCGGAGATTTTCGAGCATGGTTTTGGTCACCCACTTGAGCACCTTGACTCCTGCCTCGTGTCCAAACGTATCATTCACGCGTTTGAAATGATCCAGGTCAATCATGAGAAGCCCGGTCGGAAGCCCGGATCGTCTGGTACGCTCCATCTCGGTGGATAAAATGGTCTGGAGATGACGAAAATTGAAAAAGCCGGTGAGGGGGTCGGTGCGGGAAAGCTCTTGCAGACGCTTGCAATCTGATTGCAGCCGGTTGAGTTCTTTTTGCACCGGACAATCTTGGTCGTGCAGCGGACATGCTGCGGGCGTATTGGAATCCCGGTCCAGGAGATTGTTATTTGCCGCCTTTTCCTTTTCCATTCTTAAGGCTTTTTCTCTTTCTCGTCTTCAGAATCATGAGTGCCGTAAAAGAGCCCGCAAGGATGAGGACCGCCATAAATTGGGTTACGGTCATGTTTGTATTGAAAATCATTCCCCGGTCATCACCCCTGAACCGCTCGATGAGGAGTCTGCTGAAGCTGTGGAGGAGTAGGAACCAGAAAAGGACCTGCCCCTTATATGATTTCTTATGATGAACAAGCAGCAGGATGCCGAAGAGAAGAAACCCGCTGATCGAGTGATAGATTTCTGTGGGATGAATGGGGACATGGAGAGGGGCTAGGCTCTTGGGGTTTGTGAAAACAACCGCCCAGGGGGCATGGGTGGGTTTGCCGTAACAACAGCCTGCCATGAAACACCCGATTCTTCCAAACCCCTGCCCGATGGCTGTGGCAGGGGCCCAAAGGTCACCGAGGTCCAGGATGGATAATGAATGGTGCCTGGCGTACCAGAGAAGGGATCCAATGGCGCAGACAGCACCCCCTGAAAAGACCAGGCCTCCATGCCAGATTTCAAGGATTCCCAATGGGTGTCGCGTGTAATAGGAAAGATTCATCAGGACATACAGGAGCCTAGATCCAACGACGGCAGAGATCAGCATGAGGAATCCCATATCCAGGACCTGCTGAGGCTCAATGTCATAGACCCGTCCCAGATGCATGGTGATCAGGATAGCGGCAAGAAAGCCAATGCCCACAAATAGGCCATAGGTGTGGAGCGTAATAGGCCCGAAGGAAAAGAGTTCAGGGTGCATGAACGTGTCAGCCTCGATGGATCCCTTGGCGGATCAGGTGAATGGCAACCCAAATAGTACCAACGGTGATGGCGGAGTCCGCCAGATTGAATGCAGGCCAGTGGTACCGGCCCACGAAAAAATCCAGGAAATCAATAACAAATCCCAAGCGGACCCGATCAACCAGATTTCCGACAGCCCCTCCTAGAATAAGTCCGAGTCCAAAGAGGATCCTTGTTGCTTCCTTTGCCTGGCGAGCGGCCCAATAGATTAACACAGCTATGGCGGCAATAGTCAACAGGATCAGGGAATAAAAGACAAGGCGCCCTTGGCGATGATTCATCATGCCGAAGGCCATGCCCCTGTTCCGGACGAGGACAAGGTTGAAAAAACCCCTGACGACAGGCACAGATTGATAAAGCTCGAAGGTTGCCATGATAATCAGCTTGGAAAGTTGATCCAGAAACAGGACTACTACCGCAGGCCAAATGAAAAAACGGTTTCTCTTGTTTTTCAACGGTCGATGAGCTCCATCTCGGCCAGGGCCCCAAGACATCGGTCACAGATGGTGGGGTGTTGAATAGTAGCTCCCACCGACGGATCATGGACCCAGCATCGTTCACATTTGGGCGCGTCTGATGGCCTGACGCCTATTTTCAATCCGGGGATCGTCTCGCTTTCAGTCCCTCCTTCCAACGTCCCCTCTTTAAAAAGGTCAACCGAGGACACGATAAAGATGGACCTCAGCTGATGTTGGTAAGATTCCAATAATGGGTAGAGATCCGGGGGCAGGGACAGCGTTATTGCTGCATCCAGGGAGTGCCCGATTTTCTTTTCCTTCCTCGCCAGTTCGAGCGCCCGGGCGGTTTCTTTTCTTACGGCGATAATGGTTTCCCATCTCTTCGAAAGTTCCGGGTCCAGGAATTCATCTTTGACCGGGATGAACAGTTCGGAGTGGACGCTTGGAGAACGATGGTCTCCAGGCATGTATTGCCATATCTCTTCAGCCGTAAAAGAAAGGACTGGTGCCATGAGCCGCACAAGGACTTCGAGAATCTCGTGCATCGCCGTCTGTGCTGATCGTCTCGCCTGTGAATCCGGTGGAGAGGTATAGAGACGATCCTTGATGATGTCCAGGTAAAAAGAAGAAAGATCAAGAACACAAAAGTTGTGGAGGTTATGATAGACGAGGTGGAAGTCAAACCCGTCATAGGCCTTGAGGATCCGTGCGTTCAGTTCCTGGAGCCTGTTCAATGCCCAACGATCCAGTTCTTGCAGTTCGCCGTAGGGGACGACTTGTGTCTGCAGCTCAAATCCGCTGAGGTTTCCGAGAAGATACCGGCAGGTATTTCGTATTCTGCGATAGGCCTCGGTGAGGCGTTGAAGTATTTCCTTGGAGAGACGGATGTTGTCCCGGTAATCCTCACCTGCAACCCAGAGTCGGAGGATTTCGGCCCCATAGTTCTTGATGAGGTCCTCCGGGGCAATCACATTCCCGGCGGATTTGTGCATGGCTTTGCCGGAGCCGTCCACGACGAACCCATGCGTGAGCACATGATGATAGGGCGCCTCATCCCTTGTCCCCACCGAACAGAGAAGAGAGCTGTGGAACCAGCCCCGGTGCTGATCACTCCCTTCCAGGTAGAGATCCGCCGGGCTTTGCAGGTAGTCACGCTGTTCCATCACCGCCGCGTAGCTCACCCCGGAGTCAAACCACACATCCAGGATATCCGTTTCTTTTTCAAAATCCGCTGACCCGCATGCAGGACATGTTGTTCCGGAAGGGAGGAGATCTTCAACGGATTCCGTAAACCAGACATCGGCGCCGGATTTTTCAACCAATGCAGACACGTGATCTATGATCTCCTGGGAAATGACCAGGTTGCCGCATTGTTTACAGAAAAAGATCGTGATCGGGACGCCCCATGCCCTTTGGCGGGAAATGCACCAGTCGGGCCTGTTGGCAATCATCTGGTAAATGCGTTCCTGTCCCCAGGAAGGTATCCAGGAGACTTTCTTGATGGCGTCGAGCGCCTTCATCCTGAGATCATTTTTTTCCATGGAGATGAACCATTGTTCTGTGGAACGAAAGATGACGGGTTTTTTGCACCGCCAGCAGTGTGGATATTCGTGGGAGATATTCTGCTCTCGGAGGAGGGCGCCTTTCTCCCGGAGCTTTTCATTGACGGCCTGGTTCGCTTCAAAGACCTGGAGGCCGAAAAAATACTCAACATCGGGGGTGAAACAACCCTGGTCATCCACAGGAGAATACACGTCAAGACCATATTTGAGCCCTGTTTCGTAGTCTTCACGGCCATGACCGGGTGCCGTATGCACACACCCTGTTCCCGCGTCCAGGGTAACATAGTCGGCCAGGACGATGATGGAAGGCCTATCATAGAGCGGGTGTCGTGCCTCAAGATTCTCGAGCACCGTTCCATCGAACCGGGCGACAACGTCATAGGAAGAGATGCCGAAGGAATCCATGCAGATATCGAGCATAGCTTCGGCAAGGATAAGAACGCCCGCCTCTTTTGTCCTGGCGGCAACATACTGAAAGTCGGGATGAACAGCGATGGCAAGGTTTGCCGGCAGTGTCCAGGGGGTGGTGGTCCAGATGACCACTGATACATTTTCCCCTTTCAAGTTTCCGGCGATTCTTTCGGGTGGAGAGGTAAGCGGAAACTTGACGAATATGGAAGGCGAGGTGTGGTTCTCATACTCCACCTCCGCCTCGGCCAGGGCCGTCTGGCATGAGATACACCAGTAAATGGGCTTCTTGCTCCTGATGAGGCTTCCATTGAGCGCGAATTTTCCAAACTCCCGCACAATGGTGGCTTCATATGGATAATTCATGGTAAGGTACGGGTGGTCCCACTCCCCAAGAACTCCAAGCCGCTTGAATTCTTTTCGTTGTATATCCAGGTATTTTTCCGCGTACCTGCGGCAGTAACCGCGGATTTCGGCCAGGGACATTGAGGCCTTTTTCGTGCCCAGCTCTTTGTCCACTTGGTGTTCGATGGGGAGACCGTGACAGTCCCATCCCGGTACGTATGGCGCATTGAAGCCGGCCATTTGCTTGGATTTGATGATAACGTCTTTGAGGATTTTGTTAAAGGCTGTTCCCATGTGGATATGGCCGTTCGCGTAGGGAGGGCCGTCATGGAGCATATATGTTTTTCTCCCTTGGGACACCTCTCGAATGTGCTCGTAAATGTGCTCTTGTTCCCATTTCTTGAGGATCTCGGGTTCCTTTTTCACGAGATTGGCTTTCATCGGGAACGGTGTCTTCGGCAAATTAAGCGTTTGCTTGTAATCCATGAAACGTGCCTCCTGCCAGCAAAATTGTAAACAAAAAGGGTAGCAAACAGGCCCCATGAAGTCAAATTGATAATCTTCAAGCGCCTCAGATCCTGTTAGTTTGATAGAACCCTCCACCTCTGGTGGAGGACCCTGATAGGTTCCACCGATCCGGGGAGAAAACCTGTTTTTCGTTCCGAGGCTCCGGGCTGGGCTTTTTACGATTCCATCAATATTGGGTTGACACAACTTCAAAGAACCTTTAAGAGTTGAGTGGCAGTCGAATGTAATGAAATCTTGAAACTGATACAGATAAGGGCAGAAGGATTACAGCCTTTGCCGGAGAAACGTGGTCTGGATCTTTTTTGAATCAGGAGGAGCTGAATGAAAGGGAAAAGAATTATTATGCTGTTCGCATGTTGTATGTTGCTGGCCGGATGCGCTGCTCCGCTGGTTTTTTTTGGCGCGGGGGCTGCGGCAGGAGTGGGAGGATACAAATACTATAACGGTGTCCTCAATGTGACGTACAAAGCGGCCTATATCGACACATGGGATGCGGCCAAGAGGGCGGCGAAGGACTTGCAGCTGGTTGTGACGAGTGCAAAGCACGATCTTACCGAAGGAAAAATAGTCGCAAGAAGAGCTGAAGGGGATCGAGTTACCATCTCGCTCGAATACAAGTCCGCAGATGAAACGCTTGTGGGAATCAGGGTCGGCACCTTGGGAGATAAGAATGCCTCCGGGACTATTGCAGAACAGATTCGAAAGGAGCTCTTCGGGAAGTGAGGGGCCAACCTGTCACGTCCTGATGCCCAGGTTCTTTAACATCTCATGGGCAAAACGGATGACATAATCCGTTTGGGGTTCGGTGCAATAGCCCTGACAACTGCAGCCTATCCCTTTCAAGCTCCGTGAGAAGAACTCCAGCTTTACCCAATCCCCGCCCAGTTCCACGGCAAAAACATGGGGTTGACAATGGGTGTGAGCAGATTGCGTCTCACTGAGGAGATCGTTTGGGATCTGTAACCAGTAAACTTTTTCCATGGAAGAGGAAATCGCGGCTTCCCTGAGATATCCGGTGATTTTTCCCATATCTGCAGGGTCAATCTCATCAACAAGGTATGCTCTCATTACTGGCCCTGTTTCGTGGAACCGTCTCTTTTTTTTGCCATCCAAAACGCATCCAGAACGGAATAAATCCACACCACAGTAAAAGCACCCAGAATAATCCAGAGGGCTGAAAAATCCTGGTTACTGAGTTTGTGTATAATCGTGTCTGGTTTTAAAGTGACAAGAGAGGTTTCCGATAGGCCGGATTTCAAGAGAGAATACATTGCGATCACGGCCATGACAAACAGCACAAAAACTGCCCCGAGGAGGATAAGCCCTTTTTTCCATTGCTCGTTGATGATCTGCCCAAGCCCCGGAATGATGAGCGCTGAACAGAGTGCTGCCGTGAGAGCCTTTTTCATGATGTATCCTTTGTGAAACCTGAACCTGATGACCCAAAGCGTTGCGCTCAGACTATCCCAAGACCGGCACATTGTCAACGCTGAGGGCAATGAGGCGCTATTCCGAAAAAAATGTGAATGATCTCAGCCTTAAATATCCATACTTTCCAACGAGGACGTTGCTCCTACAACATGTTGCACCACTGATCTCTGTAGGAACGACCTCCCGGTCGCGACCATGCATTGCTGAATTGCCTATGCTTTTGGCAGCTCGAGAAAGGGTTGGCCTATGAGAAAGATCAGAGAGAAGGTCCAGATCAATATCCCGTTTACGATGCTTCATGATTCCTATCTCGAGCTTTTTCTGGAAGAGCGCTTCAATCCCGAAATCGGTTTTGATGCTGAATCGTTGCATCGTTTCAGTTTGGAGGAATTCAGGCAGGTGGCAGAACAGTGCCGTGAACAGGGACTGCGCGTAACCTTTCATGCCCCGTTTGTCGATCTTTCTCCGGGATCGCCGGATCCGGATGTCTGGCGATTGACCCGCCGAAGGTATGAACAGGTTGTGGACCTTATCCCCCTGTTCCGGCCCCGAACCATGGTGTGTCACGCGGGATTCGAGAGGAAGCGCTACGGCTACCTGCAGGATGTATGGCTTGAGAAAAGCCTTAAGATGTGGAGGTGGCTTGGGAAGCGCGTGTATGAAGAAGGAACGCAATTGATGCTTGAAAACGTCTTCGAAGAAAGTCCTGATGAACTGCAGCAACTCTTCAAATCACTGGATGGGGAAAAAGTGGGATTTTGTCTTGACATCGGCCATCAATCAGCCTTCAGCAGCACCCCTCTTGAAACATGGATCGATTTCCTGGGGGATTCTATTGGACAACTTCACCTGCATGACAATCGCGGGAACGAAGATGACCATATTGCGCTGGGGAGGGGCACTATTGATTTTCGAAGATTTTTTCACGTTTTAAGAAAAGCCGTGGCAGGCCCTCCTGTGGTTACGCTGGAGCCCCATCGGAAAGAAGAAGTGTGGCCGAGCCTCGAGTTCCTGGCAGAGGAGTGGCCATGGTGATAGAAATGACATGTCTTTCCCATTGAATTTTGTGTTTCATTTCTATAAGGTGACGACCAGGATGGGCAGAGACGGGATAAAGCTGCCCAGTACGACCGATCTGGAGAGAGAAACCGATCATGAGCGATGTCATGGAACACCCATTCGCCAAGGCAGTATCAGCCACTGAAAAGTGCAAAAGGCTGAAGGAGGTGGTGCACCCTGAAGACAGCCTGGCGATTCTGATTGACGCTGACCCGGATGCCATGTCCAGTGCCATGGCGCTGAAACGGATCTTCTGGCGAAAGGTCCAGCACGCTGAAATTTTTCGTATCAATGAGATACAACGGGCCGATAACCTGGCGTTCATCAGACTGTTGAAAATTGAGCAGAAACACATGAGTCAATTTCGGCCTCAGGCGTTTGACAAGCTTGCCCTGGTCGATTCCCAGCCCAGACATCACGAACAATTTGCAGGCCTGCACTTTGATATTATCCTCGATCACCATCCGCTAGACGCGTTTCCCAAGGCCTCGTTTGTGGACATAAAGGAAGAATATGGTGCCAACGCGACCATTATGACCGAATACCTGAAGGCCGCTAAGATCAAGCCCTCTCCAAGGCTTGCGACAGCCCTTTTTTACGGCATAAAGACGGACACAGACAATTTTGTACGGAAGTCACTTCCCAATGACATCAATGCATTTCAGTATCTTTATCGGTTCGCGAACCTCAACATCATTAAAAAAATTGAGTCCTCGGAAATTACCCGCCAGGCCCTCGATTATTTCAGGACTGCCATCGACGATGCCACCTTCATAGGGGATCGGGCATGTATTCACATGGGGGCTGTAAAAAGTCCCGATATTCTGGTGCTGATAGCTGATTTTTTTATGAAACTGGCTGAAACAACCTGGAGCATTGTGTCAGGGGAATACGAGGATAAACTGGTGGTCATTCTGCGGAACGCGGGGTTCAGGGGCAACGCAGGAAACGTTGCACAGAAGCTCTTCGGCGTCCTTGGGGGGACCGCAGGCGGGCATCCTGGAGCTGCCCGGGCCGAGATTCCTTTGAAGGAAATACGAGGTAGTTCAAGAAAGCAGGTGGATATAGGGGATCTGGTCCTGAAGCAGATCAGGAAGTGGTGCTAGGAGAAGTATTTTGACCAATCTCGGGAAACCCCAAATCAGTGAAAAACTAATCGATGAAGTCAAAAATGTCATCGAGCAGGGGGATGAAGAGGCTCTGGGTAGGCTGCTGGAAGAAATGATGCCCGCTGATGTGGCGGACCTCATTGAACACCTGGACAGTGATGAACGGCTCTTTATCTTCGAAGTCCTCGAGCCTGCAGGCGCCGGGGATGTGCTGGTGGAGGTCGAGCCACCGGTCCAGGGACGCATTCTGGAAGGCCTGGGCAATGAGGCCATATCGGAAATCGTGCAGAAACTTGAATCCGATGATGCAGCCGACCTTGTAGGTGACCTTCCTGCTGAACGGGCCAGAGCCATCATAGGGTCCTTGAGAGAAGATGTCTCACAGGACCTGGAGAAACTTCTGCCGTATCCGGATGATACGGCAGGGGGGATCATGGGTCTGGAATACGTGGCAATCCACGCCGATGCCACAGTCAGAGACGCCATTCACTTGATCCGGGAAAAGAGAGAGGAAGTGGAGAATCTCTACCACATCTGGGTGGTAGATGATTTTGAACGGCTGGCGGGGGTCATTTCCCTGAAAGATCTTGTACTGGAGCCCGGGGATCGCAAGATCAGGGAAATCATGAACCAGGAAGTCATTTCTGTTCATGCGGATGCGGATCAGGAGGAGGTAGTCCAACTCGTCAAGAAATATGATCTCGTGAATATTCCGGTGGTGGATGAACAGCATCGCCTGGTTGGACGCATTACCCACGACGATATCCTTGATGTCATTGAAGAGGAAACAGACGAAGATATCTCCCTCATGGCCGGTGTGGTGAACCAGGAAATCACGGAAGATTCCCCGCTGAAGATCTCCAGGGCCCGCTTGCCCTGGCTGATAGCAGGTCTCCTGGGAGAGATCATCTCCGCGCTGGTGATAAGCAGATTTGAGACATCGCTGGAAAGGATTATAGCCCTGTCCTTTTTTTTCCCTGTTATTATGGCCATGGGGGGAAGCACGGGGAACCAGGCCGCCACGATCGTTGTGCGGGGACTTGCTACGGGAGACATCAGCCTCCTGAAAATAGGGCGGCGACTCCTCGTTGAAATGAAAGTTGCCCTGTTTAACGGACTCATCTGCGGGGCGCTCCTGGGATTGATTGTCGGCCTCTGGATAGATGACTTCCGCATGGGGTCAGTTGTGGGCCTCGCACTGGTGGTTATTGTCCTTAACGCCAGCTTTTTAGGTGCCTCTGTCCCGATTGCCTTGAAGAAACTTCATTTTGATCCCGCCTTGGGCACGGTCCCGTTTGTGGCAACGTCAAATGACATCCTGGGCCTTCTTATCTACTTGATATTTGTAACGTCCTATCTGAGATGGATCGGGTGACCATGTTGCTTGAAGAGGAACAACGCAAAAGACGCAAGGAGAGCATGCATGATGTTGTATGAAAAGGAGGCCCTTCGCTATCACAGGGAGCCCCGGCCGGGGAAAATCGAGGTGGTCTCCCTGAAACCGTGTGTCTCCCAGTCGGATCTCAGCCTGGCATATACCCCGGGTGTAGCGGTTCCGTGCCTGAAAATACAGGAAGATGACGACCTTTCTTTCGAATATACCTCGCGCGGTAGCCTGATAGGAGTGGTGACAAACGGAACCGCAGTGCTCGGCCTGGGAAATATTGGGCCATTGGCCGCCAAGCCTGTGATGGAGGGGAAGGCGGTTCTTTTCAAACGTTTCGCCAATCTGGATGTTTTTGATATCGAGATAAATACCACTGATCCTGACGAGTTTATCAGGACTGTTCGATTATTGGAACCCACATTCGGCGGTATCAACCTTGAGGACATTAAGGCACCGGACTGTTTTCATATTGAAGAGGAACTGAAACGCCGGATGTCCATTCCCGTCTTTCACGACGACCAGCATGGCACGGCCATTATTTCCGGTGCCGCCCTCCTCAATGCATGCGAACTGGCCGGCAAGGAACTTGAACAAATCCGCGTGGTGATAAACGGGGCAGGGGCAGCTGCCATGGCCTGCGCGAAGATGCAGTTGCAGCTCGGGGTCAAGAGAGATCATATGATAATGCTGGACTCCAAAGGAGTCATTTACAAAGGGCGCCAAGAAGGGATGAATAGCTACAAGGAAGCGTTCGCACGTGAGACGGGTCTGCGGAACCTGGAAGAAGCGGTGAAAGGGGCGGATGTGCTGATGGGGTTGTCCGTCAAGGGAGCCTTCACCAGAGAACTCATCATGTTCATGGCTGAAAAGCCCATTATTTTTGCGCTCGCCAATCCCGATCCAGAGATAGACTACTTTGAAGCAAAAGCGGCGAGGCCGGATGCCATTGTGGCAACGGGACGTTCAGACTACCCAAACCAGGTGAACAATGTACTTGGCTTTCCTTCAATATTCCGGGGGGCGCTGGATGTACGGGCCACCAGCATCAATGAAGAGATGAAGATTGCCGCTGTGCGGGCACTTGCTGCCCTTGCCCGGGAAGATGTGCCAGACTCGGTTTTGCGTGCTTATGGAGGAGAACCAATCCAATTCGGACCTGAATACATCATTCCCAAGGCCCTGGATTCCAGGGTTCTTTTGACGGTGGCGCCGGCCGTGGCAAAAGCAGCCGAAGAGAGCGGTGTTGCCCGGATAGAAATGATAGACCAAGACCACTATGTGCAGCACCTGGAAAAAATCCTGGGGCCAGAACGGGAAATCATGAGGAAGATATTAAATCGGGCGAAGGTGAAGCCGATGAAAATAGTACTCCCGGAAGGGACCCATCCCGTGATCCTACGTGCGGCTCATCAGGCGATCAGGGAAGGGATTGCAAGACCGCTTCTCCTGGGAGGAGAGGCGGAGATCCAGGACCTGGCGCGAGAGCTTCACGTCCCCATGGATGGAATAGAAATTCTGGACAGTCTCAAGAGCCCTCTCTTTGATGCTTTTTCTGAAAAACTTTTTCAGATGCGGTGCCGGAAGGGATGGTCCAGGGATGAGACTAGAGTGCAGCTGCGGAATTGTTATGTTTTTGGGGCGATGATGGTACATGAGGGCCTTGTTGACGGTCAGGTACATGGTATCAGGCGATCCTATCCAGATGCCATCCGTCCGGTGCTCCAGGTGATCCCTCAGCGCAAAGGCGTCTCGAAGGTAGCCGGGATTTATCTCATGATTTTCAGGGACCGTACCCTCCTCTTCGCGGATGCGACGGTTAATGTTCATCCCAGCGCCGAAGACTTGGCCGAGATAGCCGTCCAAGCCGCTGATATGGCGGCTTTTTTTGATATTCAGCCACGGATAGCAATGCTTTCCTTTTCCAATTTCGGGAGTACCCCCCATCCGGACACAGAACGGGTGCGGCAGGCGGTCGAACACGCCCGGAAGGCCAAGCCGGACCTGGTGATCGACGGAGAAATGCAGGCCGATACAGCCGTCGTTGACGAGATTTTGTCCAGTGAGTACCCCTTTAATCGACTCGGGGGAGCGGCGAATGTGCTGATATTCCCTGATCTTTCTTCCGGGAATGTAGCCTATAAGCTCCTTGACCGGCTCGGGGGAGCGAAGGCGGTTGGTCCGTTACTCATGGGTATCAGCAAACCATTCAACGTACTACAACGGGGCACGGATATGGAAAACGTGGTCAATGTTATTGCCATAACCGTTGCCCAGGCCCAGGAACTGAAAAACACCTGATTACCTCGCGTTGCCCCCGGCTTAACCCGGATTTTTCACCAATCATCTACTATGACGGCGAATAGCCCCATGACTATTGCGTTGCGCTTGAAAAATGCCCTCGACGTACTGTGAAAGTACGCCTGCGCCCATTTTCCTTCGCGCGCGTTATATTCACGGGACTCTCCACCGTCTCGCGACGAAGATCGGTGAGAAACCCGGGTTAACCGTCTAGGTTTTCCCTCTCTCTAAACACCTTTAAACTCCTAAACATCTTGCTGTCATCAATCCTGAAGGAGGGAAAGATGAAAGAAATAAAGATATAACGAAATAGTGTAATAGAAGTAATAATTATAACTTGATATATAAAATACTTGACATCTTTAATTCTTTATGCTATCCAACGTGCCATGCGGAAAAAAGTGTTTTCAACGCAGGTGAGAAACGAGCTGCTGAAAGAGTTCAAAAAACTTGCTATTGACCTGGAGCGTCCCATCAATGACGTTCTCGAGGAAGCCATGCGCGAGTTATTGAGGAAATATGGGAAGCAATTGCGCCGGTAGGGGATTTTGGCATTGCAGGACGAGTTTATGGAGAGAAGTGTTTTACGTCTCAAGAGACTCTTCAAACAAGGGGAAGAAAAATGGCATCAGATAGTGTCGATCAAAATGGGGCAGGATCATCAGGTGCCCAGCACCGCATCCTGGCAGATATTGCCTTTTACCTTTCCGCAGCCCGGTCGGCATTTGCGGGCTCATTCAAGTATCAGGAGGAGTTCCCCGATGGTCCGTCCAATGAGATGCGGGGGCTGAGGCTGCGGGATAAAGCAGTGGGAAAGATTCAAACCCTGCTTTTAGAAAAACTTGTTTCCTACCTCCTGGAAGAGCCGGCCTTGGCGGCGCTTGAGTACTCTCGCGGACAATTGGGGAACCTGGCTGCGCAGATTCTCGAGACGGAGATCTTGGAAGAGAAAAAGATCGAGCAGGACTATTACCTGAAGGCGAGGATCATAGGAGATGTTGAAGCACTCACGGAAGGCAGAAATACCCTGGAAGAACTCAAGGAAAAAGTACGGGCCCTGGAGCAAGCAAAAGAAAGGGCTGCTGAGGCCAATGAAGATATTCAGAAGCTGAAAAGAGAGATTGAGATGGTCAAGACACGGATGCTGCTCGCGGGAGGGAATATTGAGGAGGAACCGGAAGAGGACAGGGCCATTTTCGATCTGATTGAAAGAGGAGATTCATTGTACGCACGAGGAGACTTTGATGAAGCGATACATACATATAATGAGGTGCTGGAATTGGATTTCACCTCTGCTGTCGCCCTCATGAATCGCGGAGCGGCCTTACTGAAAAAGGGAGACTCTGAACGGGCAATAGAAAATTTTGATCGCGTATTGGAACTTGAACCCAAAAATCCACTTTCCTATGTTAATCGAGGCTGTGCGTTTGCCCTGAAGGAGGAATGGGAAGCGGCTATCGGGGATTTCAGCCGCGCCATTGAACTGGCCCCGGACACCGGGGAAGCGTATCTGAACCGTTCCATTGCTCTTTTAAAGCAGGGGATTGATTATGAGGCCGCCGATAATGACCTTGCACTGTATATCGGCATGAACCCGGGAGAATACAGGGGGCATCTGAACAGGGCAATTGCACTTTCATGTATGCAGCAATACGACAGTGCCCTGCGCGAATACGAAGAGGCAATTCATTTGAACCCTTCGGAAATGGCCGCCTATTACAACCGCGGTAATACCTACCTGACAGTTGGAGATGTGGCAAACGCCCTTGATGATTATACTCGCGTCATCAATATGAATGGGGTGGAGGGTGATGTTTATTATAACAGGGGTATTGCCTATGTGAAAATTGGTGAGATGGACAAGGCTCTGGAGGATTTTACCCGATCCATTGAAGCCTATCCCCTCGATGCGGAGACCTACCTTCGGAGAGGATGGATCCACGCGCATCTTGGAAATAAATCCCTTGCCATAAGGGATTGGGAGCATGCGCATTCCCTTGGAAATGAAACAGCCGAGAAATATCTTGAAAGATATGGTCGCACCCCCTGACGTTCGCCGTGAAAAATCCCTTGCTATTTTCTGCCTCTTGCTTTTGGTATTTTGCTCTTGCAGTGCCGTGAAGACCGGGTACCGCGTGACAAAAGGGACGGTCTCCACCGGATACAAAATTACCAAGGGAACAGGCAAGATCGCCTTCGGTGCGGCGAAGACCGTCTACAAGGTGGGAGCATTCACCTTTAAGGTGGTAATGGCTCCCTTGAGCTGGCCCATGACCCATCCCATTGAATCCATGGACGGGATGCCTCCAAAGCGGGCTATCAGGAAAGGGATAATAAAGACTTCCCCGTATGTGATAAACGGACGGAGATATGTCCCAATGTCGCTGCACGAAGCCCAGGCATACAGGGAGGAGGGTCTTGCTTCGTGGTATGGCTTTGAAACCTTGCACAAGAGTGGCGGGCATATGACCGCAAACGGGGAGGCCTTCGACCCCAACGGACTGTCCGCTGCCCATAAATACCTGCCCTTGCCCAGCTACGTCCGGGTAAGAAACCTTGAAAACGGGAAGAGCATTATAGTAAGGGTGAATGATCGAGGCCCGTTCGTCAGGGGCCGGATCATAGACCTGAGCTCAGGTGCTGCAAAAAGGCTCGGTTACTTCAAGAAAGGAACAACCAGGGTCCTGGTGGAAGTTGTCAAGGTGGTAGGTTGAGGAATTAAAAAGAGTGGAAGAAGCGCTGAAATTCAAGAGCAGGGAGGTCTATGAAGGTTTCCAGATATTCCTTGAGGCGTGGGATGGAGGAAAAGAATCAATAAAATCCGTTTTCCTTCAGCTTCTGTCGACATTGCTGGAACTCCCCGAAGCGGAACTTGATTTTCTAGAACGACCGGGGGTGAGCTATTCTCTGCGGGCTGAAAGGCCTTCCGGAGGAGATACGGCTTTGTTTGTCCTGGTGGATATAGTGGATGACGATCCTGGAAACAGGTGGCTGTCCGTCTGCTTCTATGCCGACGCTATCTCAGATCCGCAAGGTCTGGGAAACGCAATCCCGGGAGGAATACTGGGGAAAGACGGGTACTGCTTTGATGTTTTTGAAGAAGATGCTTCACTGATCGGGTATCTTGGAAAAAGGATCATTGAAGCCTTTACAAAGGTGACGTAAGTTATTAAAATAAGTCTTAAAACTTACATCGGACGGTTGTTCTCAGAATAAGCAGATGGGGATTTTGCCGTCAAAGGCACCATTCAAGGTCCCTTTGATTAGCCCACATGCAACTCTTTGCGAGAAGCCATCGCCGGCTCTGTCAAGCTACTTCACCGCCTCAGCGCGGACCATGCCGTTTACGATGATGGTTACTTCCCGCTTCTGGGACAGGTCGGTTTCAAGGCGGAAATGACCGCTGTATTCCCCGGGGGACTTCGACTGGTCAAAAACCGTCAGTCGGTAGGCATATCCCGGCCGGACCGGGGTCAGCGTCCATTTCACGTGCGATCCCATGTCATGCAGTACCCGGGTTATTTTCATGGGCGCCTTGTGATTGTTGGTGATGTCCACATGGGCTTCGATGGTCTTTCCCTGCACTCCCCACAGGGAGATATAGCCCCCCGGCTCCAACCCCACATGGGGCAGAATCTGTCCCCTCAGATAAAGGGCGACGCTCATGTGCTCGGTATCATCGGACCACACAACGGCCTTCTTTTCAAATTTTCCCCTTACCGTATTGCTGTTGATCTCAAGGGTGATGCGCCCCTTCCCGCCGGGAGGGATGATCCGGTCATACCGGACCACGGAGCAGCTTCACGACGGGTGCACTTTCCTGATGTGAAGAACGCCGTCTCCCCGGTTGAATACCGTAAAGGTATGGGAGACTTTTTCCCCTTCGAAGACAGGGGGAAAGGTATAAATGGTCTCATCCATTCGGATGAGCGGCCCTTCCGCCGCCCCGGCAAGAGGGCCCGATCCAAGGAGAAAAAGGAAGACCCAAAAGAAAAGGAATTTCCCCGCATTTCGTTTTGACCACCATTTCCCGATCATTGTTTCCGGTCCTTTCCATCCGTCAGAACCCCGGACCATTTCAAAGATGAACCCGCCATTCACGTGTCCGCCCTCCATAACTGGCGGGCCGTGGCCTTACTCCCGAACTCCTGTTTCCGCCTCATCCGGATAAGTCCCGGGGAAAAGAAATTCCAGGTTGATCACCGGCTGTTGCGCCGGCCAGAAAACAATACACGCGGGCAGGGCACTTGTCAAGAAGCCTTCCTTTTTCCTGAGAACAAAAGTGGTAACTCGGTTCCTTTTCTGTTTTTGTTGTTTTATGCTCTTTTTGCTGAATAGTTGCAAACTTTGTAATCCTTTCTACAAGTCAATAATTCCCTTGACAACCCAATCGGGCTTATTTATAAATTTCTCCTAAGACCGATCGGTCTGATTTCGCCGACATTCAAAATCCCCGTACCCGTCGGCAGAAAAGAGAGAGCCGTCCACCAGTTTTGGTAGCATAACAGTCCATCCAGTGCGTTCACCCGTTAGCAGAAAGAGGCTTGGAACTATGGACGAAGCCATCAGAACCTTCCCCCAAATTCTCCTGGACAATGCCAAGAAGTTTCCACCCACCAAGGCAGCAATGCGAGAAAAGGACTACGGAATCTGGCAATCCTATTCATGGCAGGATTGCCTGGAGCAGGTTCGGGATTTGGCCCTGGGGCTGGTCGCCCTCGGCTTCAAGAGGGAAGATAAAATGGCCATCATCGGGGACAACCGTCCCCAGCTTTATTGGGGCATGGGGGCCTGCCAGAGTCTGGGCGGGGTTCCCGTCCCCCTTTATCAGGATGCCATATACAAGGAGCTTCATTACATTGTAGAACATTCCGGATGCCGTTTTGCCTTGGCGGAGGATCAGGAGCAGGCCGACAAGCTCATGCACTTGAAGGACGAGGTCCCCAACCTGGAATACATCATCTACGATGATCCCAGGGGACTCCAGAACTACAAGAAGGACTGGCTCATCGCGTTTACCCGTGTCCAGGAGATGGGAAAGGAGTTCGGCAGGAAAAATCCCGACTATTTCATCAACGAAGTCAATAAAGGTCAATCAGATGATCTCGCGATCATCGCCTATACGTCGGGGACGACGGGCAATCCGAAAGGCACATTGATCAAATACCATGCGGTCATCGATGCGGCGAAAGGCTTTGTCGAATTTGAAGGCCTTACTGAGAACGAAGAAGTCATGGCGTACCTCCCCATGGCATGGATCGGCGACCACATCTTCTCTTACGGGGAGTCATTTTATGCCGGATTCGCCGTCAATTGTCCCGAGAGCACCTCAACGGTGCTCCTCGACCAGAAGGAAATCGGGCCCACCTATATCTTCGCCCCTCCCCGGATCTGGGAGAATATTTTGACCCAGATCATGATCAAAGTAGAGGACTCAGCTTGGATAAAGCGAAAGCTCTTTGCCTATTTCATGCGCGTGGCGGCCCGGGTTGAAAAGCGGAGAATCGCCAATGAGCCCGTGCCTCCGGCCGACAAGATCCTCTACCAGATCGGTAGGTTCATTATCTACGGGCCCCTGGTGGATAACCTGGGGATGAGCAGGATCAAAGTGGCCTATACGGCCGGAGAGGCAATCGGCCCGGAGATATTCGAGTTTTACAGGTCCCTGGGGATCAACCTGAAACAGATCTACGGCATGACGGAAAGCACTGCCTATGTGTCCATCCAGAAGGACGGCGACATCGACTCCGAGACCGTGGGGACGCCCGCGCCAGGCGTCGATATAAAGATTACCGACAATGGTGAAGTGGCCTACAAGAGCCCTGGAAATTTTGCCGGGTACTACAAGAACGATGAAGCCACCCGGAAAACCCTGGTGAACGGATATGTCCAGTCGGGAGATGCGGGCTATATCACGGAAAGAGGACATTTGAAGATTATCGACCGGGCCAAGGACGTCAGCCACCTGACGGACGGGACCATGTTCGCCCCCAAATACATCGAGAACAAGCTGAAATTCAGTCAATATATCAAAGAGTCCGTCGCCCATGGAATGGGCAAGGACTATGTAGCCGTCTTTATTGATATCGACTACGGCGCCGTGGCAAACTGGGCCGAACGCCGGCACATCGCCTTTACCAGCTATACGGACCTGGCCCAAAAACCGCAGGTCTACGATCTCATTGAGGAAGCGATCATCAACGTGAACAAGAGCCTGAGCACGGACCAGAAGCTCAAGGGTTCCCAGATCAAACGCTATCTCCTCCTTCACAAGGAATTGAACCCGGATGACGGAGAGATCACACGAACCCGAAAGGTGCGCAGGAGGTTCGTCGCCGAAAAATACGGAAACCTCATCAATGCCCTATACACGCCAGGGCAGGACAACGTGAATGTGGAAGCCACCTTCACCTACGAGGACGGGCGAACCACCACCATGAAAGCCGGCCTCAAGATCCGTGACGTCGAGACCTTTTAGAGGAGAGAACGATCCATGAATGAAAAATCCGAACCTCTGCTCCGGGCGGAAAACATCAGCATCTCTTTTGGCGGTCTCAAGGCCCTGGATGACGTCAGCCTGGAAATCTATCCCGGTGAGATCCTGGCGATCATCGGCCCCAACGGCGCGGGAAAGACCACCATGCTGAATGTCATCAACGGGTTTTATAAGCAGGACGAGGGCCGGATCGTTTTTGAGGGCAAAACACGGCCCAAGAATATGAAACCGAATCATGTGGCGGCCCAGGGAATCGCCAGGACATTCCAGAACCTTGCCCTGTTTACCGGAATGTCCACCCTTGCAAACATCATGGTCGGCCGGACCCTGAAGATGCACTCCAATTTTCTCTCCAAGGCGCTCTACTGGCGGTTCAGCCAGAAGGAAGAGATCGAACACAGAAAGGCGGTGGAGTGGATCATCGACTTCCTTCAGATCGAAAACATCCGCCGGACACCGGCCAGCATGCTGCCCTACGGCCTGCGAAAACGGGTTGAACTGGCACGGGCCCTGGCTGCGGAACCCAAACTCCTGCTCCTGGATGAACCCATGGCCGGCATGAACCTGGAAGAGAAGGAGGATATTGCCCGATTCGTCCTGGATGCAAACGAGGAACTGGGCTATACCATTGCCCTGATTGAGCATGACATGGGGGTGGTGATGGATATCTGTGACCGGATCGTGGTGTTGGACTTCGGCAAGAAAATCGGGGAAGGGACCCCGGAGGAGATCAAGGCGAATCCCGCGGTTACCAAGGCATATCTGGGGATGGCGGAGTGATGACCGCCCTCTCTTTCGCCCGCGAAGCCGGAGACGGATTTAGATAAACCGATTCAGTTCACAACGGCCGAGGAGCTGACACATGTCCTTCTTTTTTGAGGTATTGATAACGGGGTTGTTGGTGGGAGTCATGTACGCCCTGGTGGCGTTGGGATTCGCGCTCATCTTCAAGGCGTCGGATGTGTTCAACATGGCCCAGGGAGATATGAGTCTCCTTGCGGGGCTCGCCCTGGTGGGGTTTCTCCAGATGAACTTTCCCCTGTGGCTCGCCCTTATATGCACCCTCGCTGTCATGGTAATCCTGGCCTATATAACAGTCTTCGTGATCCTTCGTCCCCTTGTGGCAAGGCCCCCGCTTATGCTGTTCATGGCCACCTTTGGACTGGCATATCTGATCCAGGGGATCGGCCAGAGCATCTGGGGGACCGACGCCAAGGGTCTGGAACTGGGGATCCCGGACAAATCCTTTGACGTAGCGGGCGTCTTTTTCAGTTCCTTTGATCTCACCTTCGCCGGCATCGCGGTCGTCCTCCTGATTCTACTGGTCTGGTTTTTTCAGAAAACAAGGACGGGTCGAGCTCTCAGGGCCGTCTCCGACGACCATGAAGCGGCGCTTTCAGTGGGCATCCCGCTGCTCAGGGCCTGGCTTGTCACATGGATTGTCGCGGGCATCGTGGCGATTGTGGCGGGCGTGGCATGGGGCACCACCCTCGGGGTCCAGTTCAGCCTTTCCTACATTGCGCTGAAGGCCCTGCCGGTGCTGATAATCGGGGGCCTTGACAGTATCCCTGGAGCCATTATCGCGGGCCTGATCGTGGGGGCCGGGGAAAATCTGGCGGAGGTCTTTCTGGGGCCGTACGTGGGCGGCGGCATCCAGACCTTCTTCCCCTACCTTATGGCGCTGGTGGTGCTCTATTTCAAGCCATATGGCCTTTTCGGAAAAGAGATCATAGAGAGGGTGTAACCTATGTTCTATCGAGAATGCGGCAATTTCAAAGATACGTACGCCAGAGACATGGCAATTTTTCCCATTCCCCTGGACCGTTACGGCTTTATCGTGATGTTGATCGTGGCCTTTCTGGTGATTCCGCTGGTCGCCTCCGACTACTGGATCACCAATATCATGGTTCCGTTCTATTGCTTCGGGCTCTCCGCCATCGGGCTTAATATCCTGGCGGGGTACGCTGGTCAGATCTCCATCGGGCATGCCGCGTTCATGGCCGTCGGGGCCTACGCCTCGCTGATCCTGTATGGCCGCTATGGCGTCCCCCTGATTCCCAGCATCCTTGGCGCGGGGGTTGTTTCAGCAGGGGTGGGCGTCTTTTTCGGTCTTCCCTCCCTCAAGATCAAGGGGTTCTACCTGGCCATCGCCACGCTAGCCTCCCAGTTCATTATACAATGGTTGATCGTTCACTGGAAATGGGTCAGCGGCGGAGTGTTCGGGACCGTTGAGACCCCGAACATGCAGATTTTCGGATGGGCATTGGATACGGCCGTAAAAAAGTACTACCTCTCTCTCTGCATCGTGGGCGTGCTAGCCCTCTTCGCCAAGAATCTCGTGCGGGGGCAACTGGGCCGGAACTGGATGGCCATCCGAGACATGGACTTCGCGGCAGAAATCATCGGTGTAAACCTCTATCGGGACAAGCTGATCGCCTTTGCCGTGGCCACTTTCTACGCCGGCGTCGCGGGCTCTCTCATCACCTTCTGTTATTACGGCGCGGCCAATATCGAGGAATTTCACGTGATGGTCTCATTTGCCCTCATGGGCATGATCATCATAGGGGGCCTGGGCACCATCCTCGGATCATTCCTGGGCGCGGGATTCTTTGTGCTGCTCCCCATCGGCATCAACCAGTCCATGGGAGCTTTCATGAAGGTCGTTCCCAGCGATATCCTTTCCAATATCGAGACCATTATCTTCGGCGGTTTGATCGCTCTTTTCCTCATAGTCGAGCCTTTCGGCATGGCCCGGCTATGGCAGACCATCAAGGACAAGTTGCGGCTCTGGCCGTTTCCCTATTAGGTGCCTGTTTCCGGTGCTTCCGTTTGTCCGGGCGCGGGTTATTCCGGGTTTCGTGGTATCCTCAGCGACTACCCATAACCGTCAACCATTAAAAAGGGAGGAAGAAACAAAATGGCGCGAAAATTTATGCTGGTTGTGTTGTCGCTGGTCTTCGGGATCAGCTTGGCCATGGGGCCGGCCCAGTCACGGGCCGCGGAAAAGAAAAAGGTCCTTAAACAGTACATGCCGATTCTTCTCTACCGGACCGGCCCCTTTGCCGCCGGCGGCAGCGGAATAGGCAGCGGGTGGGAAGATTTCATGCAGCTCCGCAACATGGAGGGCGGCGTTGACGGGATCATGTACGATTGGACGGAATGCGAAACCGCCTACAACGTGGCCCGGGGCATCGAGTGCTACGAGCGCGTAAAGACACACACTCCCAAACCTATTGCCATTCATCCTATCAGCACCGGCATCACCTACGCCCTGATCCCCAAAGGGGCAAAAGATCACATTTCCATCGTGTCCGAGGGATACGGCCGGGCCGACGTGGCCGACGGCCGGGTGTTCAAGTGGGCCTTTAATTTTCCCACCCACTACTGGTCCCAGAACACGGCCAAAATCAAGTTCATCGCCATGAAACAGGGATGGGACGGAAAAAACATGGCTACCATCGGAAAATACCTCAAAGGACTCAAGATCGCCAACCTGCACATCGACGTCCCTTACGGCCAGGAGACCAAGCCCATCCTGGATCATCTGGCCAAGAAGTATGGTTTTATCGTGCGGCACTTTCCCGTGTCGTGGCCCGGCATCGACCAGAAGGCCCAGTGGATGGACATTGCCCGGCGTTTCAAGGCCGACTGGGTCATCAACCGGAACTGGGGTGTCTCCTGCACGGTCCCGCTCAAAGAGGCGGCCCGGCTCAATTTCCCCCGAGATCATATCCTGGGCGTGTGGTGGTGCGGCTCCGAGGAAGATGTCCTGCCTGCGGGACCGGCCGCAAAGGGATACTATGCCACCAACTTTCACGGCGTGGGTCGGGATTTCCCCATTATCAAGCAGATCGTCGACAAAGTATATGGCGCAATGAAGGGAAACATCTCTTTTACCCGTGTGGGATCGGTCTATTACAACCGGGGCGTTGTCACGGGCATCACCATGGATGAGGCTATCCGGACCGCACACAAGAAATTCGGCGTCAAGGTCCTGAACGGTGATGAGATGCGCTGGGCACTGGAACACCTGAACATCACCAAGGAGCGGATCAAGGAGATCGGGGCGGAAGGCTTCATGCAGCCCATGAAGACCTCGTGTGCCGATCACGAAGGCGGCGGCATGGTGCGGGTCCAGCAGTGGAACGGCGAAAAATGGGTTCCCGCCAGCGATTGGATTTCCCCAATGAAAGATTATGTCCGGACCCTGGTGGAACAATCCGCAGAAAAATATGCCAAAAAGCACAACATCAAGCTGAGAGATTGTTCAAAGGCCGATTAGTCCATACGGATAAAGGCGCGGGGGAACGAAATTTTTCCTCGCGTCATGGATGATAGATCATCCTGTTCTTGCATACTTTAGAAGGAATACTATTATGAAACCTCGAACAGGATATGCTCTTTTTCCTGGGTGACTGTTGGGAGGGCTTCGTATTTTCGTGTCTTATCTATCGGGGGAACCGCGGCCAGGTCCTCAGGGCGCTTTTTCCTGAGGGCTGGAATGCGGAAGGGGCAATTCTCCCCCGTGGATAAGTCACTGAAAATACCAGCCCGGGAGACTCGGAATCACAGAAAAAGGAGCTTAGCCTGTGACATTGAAATTACTGTTTTTTATGAAAGCAGGCTTTAGTCGGATGAGCTTGAATTATTATCCCCGGTATCCGGGGACCTATGAATGGGGATAACGATGGGTACTGCGCCGCTGCTGAAGGTCAACAACATCGAGGTGATCTACGAACACGTCATTCTGGTCCTCAAGGGCGTTTCCCTTGATGTCTATGAGAGCCAGATCGCATCCCTCCTCGGGGCCAACGGCGCGGGCAAAAGCACCACGCTGAAGGCCATTTCCAATCTGGTCAAGGCGGAACGGGGGGAGGTGACCAAGGGGACGGTAGAGTTTGATGGAAAGCGGGTCGATAAACTCTTTGCCCCCCAACTGGTAAAAATGGGCCTCATCCAGATTATGGAGGGCCGCCACACCTTTGAACACCTCAGCGTCGAGGACGATTTACTGACTGGTGCTTATACCCGGGGCCACGACTACAGGGGGATCCGGGAGGCCCTGGAGCGAGTTTATCAATATTTCCCCCGCCTGAAGGAACGTCGGAACGCCAAGACCGGCTACATCTCAGGCGGTGAAATGCAGATGTGCGCCATCGGCAGGGCCCTCATGGCAAAGCCCAGGATTATGCTCCTGGATGAACCCTCCATGGGCCTGGCGCCTCTGCTGGTGAAAGAGATCTTCAACATCATCCTGCGCCTCAACCAGGAGGAGAAAGTGGGCATGCTCCTGGCCGAGCAAAATGCGGCCATCGCCCTGGAGTATGCCGAGTACGGCTATGTCATGGAAAACGGACGTGTGGTCCTGGATGGCGAGTCCGATACCCTTAAAGACAATGCCGATGTGAGGGAGTTTTACCTGGGCCTGACCGAAATCGGAAAGAAGAGCTACCGGGATGTGAAGCACTACCACAGAAGAAAGAGGTGGCTGGCATAGGTTTGCACTTCTCGCATTTCCGATCGCGGCAATCCCGGTTTTCTCTTGATCTCCGAAGTTTGCGCGGTCAGATTAAAAATTTGAAATAAAGATTGTCGGCGATAAATGAAGCTTCCCTAAAAAGCGGAAATGGAGGGATTGCTCATGAAACGGTATGGTGACTTTATCACGGCGGAAGAGGACCTGGCACTCTTGACCACCATTCGGAAATATGTGGACAGGGAGGTCATGCCGGTCCGGATGCAGATGGATGAAGATTACGAGGTATTCCGAAAGGCTTACGAAGGCCTCGTAAAGCTGGGCGTTCAAAAACGGGGGTTTTCCTCTCGATACGGCGGTCTGGAAATCCGGTCCGCCAGTACCATCTGCGCCATATCGGAAGAGATCGCAAGGGGCGACAGCGGCCTGTCCCTTCATGCCCTTATTGTCCCCTGGTGCCTGGCCGCGGCCATCGGCGCCAGGAACACCACGGTCATGGACAAATTCATTCCCATGTTCTGTGACGACGAACCCCGGTGCGGGTGCTTGGCCCTTACGGAACCCGCCGGGGGCTGCAATATCGAAGACGGGGCCGCTCACGGCATGACGGTCCGCACAAGGGCCGAACTGGACGGAGACGAATGGGTGATCAACGGTGAAAAGATGTGGCCCAGCGGCGCCGGCGTGGCGGATCTCTACTGCGTGGTCTGCACCACGGATCCCAAACAGAAAGAAGAGGGGCTTGCCCTTATATATGTCCCTCCGGACACGTCGGGGCTCTCCTTTGGAAAACCGGAGGACAAGATGGGGATGAAGGTGACGGATGTCAATGGGGCCATCTATTTTGACAACGTGCGGGTACCGAAGGAATACCGGGCCGGCGGGCCGGGTCTCGACTGGAAGCTTTTTCGGAATGACATCAGTTGGGGCCGGCTTACCAGCGCGCCCATGGCCTTGGGAAATGCCCAGGCCGTCCTGGAAATCATCACGGAGTACACGGCTACCCGTTCCTACGGAGGGAAACCGGTTCGAAACCATTCACTCCAGGCCGCCATGGTTGCCGATATGGCCATTGGCATTGAATCGGCCCGGTTCTTTTACCTCTCCGTGGCGGCCATGTTCAACAACCGAAAAAAATTCGGTCCCATCGGCGGGGACTACATGATGGGCCGCGCCAGCGCGGCCAAGGTATATGCCTGCGATGTTACTGAGATGGTATGCAACCGGGCCATGGAACTCATGGGATCCTATGGCTATGTCCGCGAGTACCACGTGGAAAAGTACCTGCGCGACAGCAAAATCATCCAGTTGTGGTTAGGCGGCGGCCAGTTGGCCCGTCTCGATGTGGCACAGAGTTATTACCCGTATGTCTCATAGTGGGCTGGGATTGCTTTCGGACAATCGAGCCAGTTTCAAAACACCCCCTTTTGCCTGATCTTTGCGTCACGCAAAAAGTTTAATCCTCGAAATACGTCAATGTATTCCTGTGGTTAATCCCGCCATGGCGGGATCGCCTTCCTTAAGCTCGAATCCCGCTGGAAGCGGGAAACATTTTGAAACTGGCTCAATCACATAATTTTTTCAAGCTCGTCTTTTGAGACCTTGTAAGTTTTGTCGAATTCCCGCCAGAATTTCTTGTCCTTGTTTTTCCATCCCTCTCCGAAACGCTCATCAAAGAAGGAACTCAGCCGGGCGAACCAGCCGCCAGGTTTCTCGATCCCCTTTTCCGTTGCCAGGAGGATCTCCGTGAGGTAGAGGTCTATCTCATTGATCCTGTCTTTGGGGATATACGATTTTGCACCAAGGCGGATGGAACCGACCAGGTTATCCGGATTCAGACCATGGGCCGTCAGCATCAGGGCGGGAATTTTCTCGGCGGTGGCGATAGCAAGAAGATCAAATCCGCGGACCCCCATGATATCCAGGATGGCGGCGTCAAAACGGCCGTTTTCGAGGAGATCTTTTGCCGATTCAAAGGTTGTGGCGGTTTCGACATCACAGTTATCAAGGATTTCTTTAAGGGAATCCAGAATATCCGGTTCATCGTCCACCGCAAGGATCTTCTTTCCTTTCAGGATGTCACCTCTGCCCATGTTCTATTCCTCCCCAATGTATCAAGTCCTGCCCCTTTCAGCCCATTCGGCCTCGCACCACAATTTCTTATATTATCTATCGATCAAAGGTAAGTCAAGATTGTATTGATGCTGTCGGAAAACGCCCATCTGCTGCGTTACCCTCATCCCTCGTCACTGCGGCGTACTTCTATGTACGCCTCATTCCTCGGAATTTCGGAAGCCTTGCATATGGCCATTTTCCATCAGCCTCTCAGAAACTGGTTTTTCGACAGTCTCATTGGATCAAAAAATATTTGACTTTCTCGCACCCCGGGAATATAAGACTTTTGGAAAGAGACCGATCGGTCTGATTGTTGACCGCGCTACCCTGTTTTTATCCTCGGAATCCAACAGAAACCGGAATGGATTTTTGTAAAACCCTTGGATCCCCGAATGAGTCTGAAAGAGAACATCATCTTCGAATCCTTGAGACTCTTTTCCCTGAAGGGCTTTCTGAGTACATCCGTCCAGGACATCATGGATGCGGCCCATACCTCCAAGGGAGGATTTTACAACTATTTCAAGAGCAAAGAAGATCTCTTTTTCGAGGTACTTGGAGAGGCCCGGAAGATCTGGAGGGAAAACAATCTCGATGGATTGGACCAGATCACGGACCCGTTCGAAAAGGTCAAACGAGTCATCGTCAATTACCGCGATCGATACCTAAAGGACACCACAAAATTGCCCGGCGGGTGTATCTTTGTGACCCTATCTGTTGAGCTGGATGATCAGCGGCCTCATTTAGCGAAGGAGTTGAACAAAGGGTTTATGGGATTGAAGGCAATGCTGAAGCGATACCTGGATGAGGCGAAAAGAATCGGGCGTCTCCGAAAGAACTGTGACGTGAGGGCGGTCACCGAAGTGATCTTCTCCGTGATACTGGGAACCACCGTGATGTACGGCATTGAAAAGCACCCGGCAACGTCAGATCTTGCAATCGATTCTCTGCTTGACTATCTCAATGAATTGTCCGTTTCCGCCGGAAACGGCAAAGCCGACTGAACGGGGCCGAACGATCGCCGAAGGGGTTATTTTTTGGGATACCAGGGACATCTCGACGTTCCTCCCCTTAGAACCAATACTGTTTTATCCATTTATTAATTGATTAATCAAGGAGGACAAAATGGCACTAATGACACCGGAGCAATTTGAAGAAAGTTTGAAGGACATGAAACCCCGGATCTTTATGAACGGGAAGCTGGTGGAAAATATTCTTGAAAACAGGAACACGCGGACCGTTGTCGAGGCCAATAAGGCGAGTTATAGATGGGCGCTGGATCCGAAGTACAAGGATATCATGACCTGCCACTCCCCCCTTATTAACGATACGGTCAATCGCTATACCCATGTGAGTGCCAGCACGGATGACCTGGTCAAAAAGGCCGAGGCCGGCACCTTTACCGCCGAAATGCTGGGGACCTGCATCTACCGGTGCGTGGGTTATGATGCCTTCCATTCCCTGGCCGCCACGACCTGGGAGATAGACCGGGACCTGGGCACGAATTACAATAAAAGATTCCTGGAATACCTGAAGATGGTCCAGACCAAGGACCTGTCCGTGGCCGGGGCATTGACCGAACCGAGGGGCAGCCGGGGAAAAAAGACCCTCGCATGGAAAGACCCCTATCTCTCCCTGAAGATCGTGGACAAAAATGACGACGGGATCGTGGTCCGCGGGGCCAAGATCAATATCAGCGGCGCCTTTGCCTCCCATGAACTGGTCGTCCTTCCCCAGGCGGCCCACTTTGAGGGAGAAGAAGACTACGCGGTGGCCTTCGCAACACCCACGGATGCCAAGGGGATTACATATGTGTGCCAGTACACCCCCTATTCCGCGGAGCGTGACATGGCCGACGACTCGGAAGAATTGGGGAACCCCTTATATGGTCAACGCGAGACCTCCATGGTGATCTTCGACGATGTGTTTGTCCCGTGGGACCGCGTATTCCACTGCGGTGAGTATAAATATTCCGTCAAGCTGGTGACTCGGTTCGCCAAGACCCACCGCATGACCTGCGGCGGGACCTGCAAGGTGGGGTTCATGAACCACATCATCGGTGCATCCAAATTGATCCAGGAATACAAGGGCCTCGAAAAAGCGACTCACATCAATGATGAGTTGATGGAGATGGTGGTCCTGAGGGAAACCGGACGGGCCTGCGGCATCGCTGCGGCCACAAAGGGTGCCGAGGAACCTCCCGGATCCGGCGTATACCTCCCGGATGAACTCATGGGAAACGTCTCCAAGCTGAACATCTGTAATTCCTTCTGGCGGGTCATGGCCCTGGCCGGGGACATCGGCGGAGGACTGATCGTCACCATGCCCTCGATAAAGGAATTAAAGAACCCCGAGGTGAAGGACTACGTCGAAGAATTTTACAGCTTCGGTTCCGATGAACCCACGGAAAACATCATGAAGGTCCACAAGCTGCTCCAGAACTGGACGGCCGGGCAACACGGTGTCGCAACCTGGCACGGGGCTGGGCCGGTGATGGCACAGAAGATCATGCTGCAACGGGTCATCGACTATGATCATCCGAAGGAGATTGTCAAGCGGACCCTGAACATAAAAGAAAAGAGCGACAAATAAAAAACCGCGGGTGATTGCAGGAATCCCGGGACCGGATAATTTTTTTCTCTCGGGCGGGGCGTTCATGCCCCGGGAGATAATGAGGAGAATGCCAAATGGAGACATATACGGGAAAAAACCGTGTTTCGGCGGCCTTTAAGAAGACATTCACCGACCAGGAGATCCCCATTGACAGGATTCCGGTCTATCCCATCATGGGCCAGTGCAATGCCCAGCTTGTCGGGGCCTCCATCCGTGAATTCTTGCAGAATCCCAAGGTATTTGTAAAGGCCCAGGTGGCGGCCTATGAGCGGTACAAACCTGATATCGTTGTGATGCAGGGCGACCTTCTCATGGACGTGGAGGCCATGGGTAATGAACTCCGGTTTCCTGAAGACAGCATGTGCATCTCCACCAAATACGTCCTGGAGGACAAGGGGAAGCTCAGCAGTCTGCAGGTACCCGATCCCACGAAAGACGGCCGCATGCCTGCTTATCTCGAGATTCTCGCGGAGACGAAGAAGGTCATTACCGATGCCATTGTTTCCGCCGTGGTAGGCGGCCCCTGGACCACCGCCATCGGACTTCGGGGCGCAAATGAGTTGATCCGGGATGCCATAAAAGATCCTGACTATGTCCATGAACTCATGGATTTGTGTTCCCAGGTTTCCATTGCATTTATGGAGGCCATCCAGCCCCTCAAGGTCGGTCTCAGCTACTCCGAGGCCCCGGCCTCGTGCAGCCTCATCTCTCCCAAGATGTATCGTGAATTCATCTTTCCCCACCACAAGCGGATTGTGAACCATTTCAAGGAAAAGAAAGCAGGGCTCGGACTTCATATCTGTGGCTACACGGACCCCATCCTGGAAGATATGGTGAAGACCGGCGTCACCAACATCAGCATTGATGCGCCGGCGGACCTGGCCAGGGCGGTTGAGGTCACCCGGGGGAAGGCGGTCCTCATCGGAAACGTCAACACCAATCTCTTTTTTTCCGGCAGCAAGGAACAGATGCGGCAGGCCATGGAAAACTGTCTTAGCGTGGCGCCCGGAGACAGTGGCTATATCCTGGCCTCCGGTTGCGAGGTGCCCGGGGTCGCGCCGCCCGAAAAAGTGGAGTGGTTCATGGAAATTGGAGACGAACTGACCCGGAATCGCGCCTGAGTGGAATGGGAATGACTTTGCCCTATGCTCCGGCCGGACGGAGCACGGGGCTTTTTTATCGACGAGCGCCGCTCGGATGTCCCGCTCCCTTGCGGCTTCCCTGCAAAAAGGCCATATTGCAGGGCATGCAATCCCCGCATCTCATCCAGAAAAGCCCAGTGGGGAAGAAGGCCCCCGTGATTGTCAAAGTTTTTTTGCGTGTTCGCTGATATTGCCAATACCATGTGGCCATTGTCCCGAAGAACCGGAAGAGAAAAGGAGAACTGGTTTGGACTTCGACTTAAAAGAAGAACACGGGATGATCCGTGATATGTGCCGGGATTTCAGCCGGCAGGTGATCGCTCCCCGGGCAGAGGAGATCGAGCGCACCGGGGAATATGCATACGATGTTATCGCACAAATGGCCGAACTGGGGATGATGGGCATCCCCATTGAAGAGGAATATGGCGGCAGCGGCGGGGACTGGGTGGGCATGCACCTGTGCATTGAGGAGGTATCTCGGGGGGATGTCACCTTCGGTGCGCTTCTAGACGTGACCACAAGCGTTGTGGCCCAGGAACTGGATGTGTTCGGAACGGAAGAGCAAAAAAAAAAGTGGCTCATCCCCATAGCCAGGGGTGAAAAGATCGGCGCCTTTGGCCTGACCGAGCCGGATGCGGGTTCCGATGCTGGTTCAGTGCGGACATCTGCTCGTGCAGAAGCCGAGGGATGGGTCATTAACGGCAGCAAGCAATTTATCACCAATATCGGGTTGGATAACGCCAGCATCATTGTCATCGCGGCGGTGACGAAAAAGGCCAAAAAGGGGCGAGGGCGCATCTCCACATTTATCGTGCCAAAAGACTCTCCGGGGTTTTTCCTAGGGAAGAGATATGAGAAGTTGGGCTGGCATGGGTCGGCTACCCATGAAGTCATCTTTGATGATTGCCGAATACCCCGGGACAATCTGCTGGGTGATCCGGCCAAGGGGTTCGCCCAGCACCTTGCAGTGCTTCAGACGGGCCGGATAAGCATCGCTGCCATGTCGGTGGGTGTTGCACAGGCCTGTCTGGATGAGTCGCTCCAATATGCCAAAGAGCGAGTACAATTCGGGAAACCCATCGGGAGCTTTCAGGCCGTCCAGTTCAAGTTGGCCGATCTGTCCGTGGCCATTGAACTGGCCAGAAATCAGTATTTGAAGGCCGCGTGGCTGAAAGACCAAGGACGAAAGCATACCTTTGAAGCCGCTACGGCAAAGCTGTTTGCCTCTGAGATGGCCGAGAAGGCCGCCTCTGATGCGGTTCAGATACATGGGGGGTACGGTTACATGGCAGAGTACCCGGTCTCCCGGTATTACAAGGCGGCCAAAGTGCTTCAAATTGTGGAAGGCACTTCAGAGGTAATGAGGATTGTTTTGTCCCGGGAATTAGGGCTGTGATCGTCGCAAAAGAGGAGGGGTCAATGGAAAACATGGAAAAAAGAGTGGATGGTTACCGGTTTCTTCCCCCAAGCCTTGCCGCCTGGGTCCGCACCTTTATTCCGGAAGATGATTTCAGCGGTTCCATTCCTTGGTCTCCCCTGGCCAAACCATTGAGTTCGGCAACCGTCGCACTGGTGACGAGCGCCGGGATCAATCTGAAATCGGACCCACCATTCGACACGGAACGGGAAAAGAGGGAACCCCTCTGGGGTGACCGCTCTTTTCGGGAGATACCCAGGAAAACAGGAGAGAAAGAAATTGATGTCAATCATCTTCACATCAATACCGACTACATCAAACAGGATATCAATGTCATACTTCCATTGAGGCGGATGGAGGAGCTCGAGGAGGAGAAGGTCATCGGTCGCCTGGCGGACACTGCGTATTCTTACTATGGATTTCAATGGGAATGTACGGATTTTCTTACTGAAGCCATTGAACCCATGTCGAAGAAAATGAAGGACGAGATGGTGGAAGCTGTACTGCTTACGCCCGCCTGACCCTTCTGCTGCCAGTCCGTAGGACTGGCCGCCAGGTTCCTGGAGGAAGCCGGTTTTTCCACCGTTGTTCTCACCCCCAACCACAATTTTCATAGGGCTATCGGCATTCCGCGCTCAGCTGCCATAGAGTATCCTTACGGGAGGCTCCTGGGACAGGTGGGGGATCAGCGAGGGCAGAAGGATGTGTTACTGGAGGCTCTTTCGGTCCTGGTGAAGGCCAAGGATCCCGGGGAAATCCACCATTTGCCTTTCACATGGCCTGAAGAACCGAAAAAAACGGATTGGCATCCCCCGGAAATGAGTCCTGTCATCAAGCTGTATCTGGACGACCTGAGAGAGGCCAGGAAACGGGAGGCAGAGAAGGGAAAAGGCTAATTCTTTCCTATTGACACAGTATCCCTGGTCTCCTGGATATAGCATCCAAATCCAGGTGAAAACAAACCAAAAGGAGGAAAAAATGAACCTGTATGATATTATGGACGAGGATCAATGGCAAGAGATTTTGGATGAACTGAGGGAGGGGCTCGGTATGCCGACGGCCCTTGTGGACCCCCATAGCTTCGTTCTTCAGGAAAGTGGAGAGAGACACGAACTTTGTAAGGCGATTCGAGCGAACAAAGACTCGTTGATTGGGATATGCGCGAAAACGCAAAAATTTATGGCAGGGAAGGCAAGAGAAACACAGAAACCGGTACTGGTTTCCTGCGAGGCAAACATGTCGAAATGCTTGATACCCGTATTTTCAGATGGTGAGTTCATGGGTTCAGTAGTCGTTTGCGGGACGGGTATCCCGGAAGAAGAGATTTCACCTGCCATGATTGCACAAAGTATCAATAGAAGCGAAGAGGAGGTACATCGTTTGATACAGCAGGTACCTGTTATGGAAACGGAAAAAGTGATTGAAATATCCAACCATATCTTTAAAAAAATTCATTCGGGTTCATAAACACGTAACTTCTTAGCCCGCTTTTCTCATGGGCCTTCGCAGCGAGGCGGTGGAAAGGCCCGTGGATAGCAAGTTGAGCTTGCGAAATTCCGCTATCGGGAGTGCGCGAAGAAAAATAGATGAAGGCGTACTTGCAGTACGTCAAAGTCCTTTCTCTAGCGCAACGCAGGAGACATGGGGCTATCCGCCGCCACAGTCCCGCGTATCGCGGGATGAGAAAAGCGGGCTAGCCATTTGAGAGAGGTTTGCCTGAAATGAAAAGGATCTGGATCATCGGCGCAGGAAAATTTGGGCGAAGAGCGGCATTGACGCTGGGGCAAGGAGCAAAGAGGGAGATAATCATAGTCGATAGGGACAAAGAAAAAATTGAAGGGCTGAACAATATTACAATGATCCAAGATGGTGTAGATTGTTTGGTTGAAAATCTGCACAGAGATACCAAGGACTGGGTTGTACCGGCAGTGCCGTTTCAGTTAGCCTATGAGTGGGTGCGCAAGAAAATGGCTCGTGATTTTTTTCTGGCTCCCATCGAAATAGATCCCGGATGGCATAAAACGCTTCCCAACTGTATCTTAGGTGGTATCGGACAGGTTTTTGTCAGCAATGCCGATTTCTTGTGCCCTGATAATTGTCCAGAGCCCAAGGGTTATTGTACTCATACGGGTCTTCCTCGTCCGAGAATAATGCATCGTTTTCTGGCTGAATGGGGCAATAAATATTTTGATACGACAGTCATCCGAAGCCGACAATTGGCCCCAGGCGTTGGCGGGTACCCGGCAAGAGATATTTTCATTCTCTTGGACCATCTTCGCGCAGGCTCGGGTCTTGGGCGCCAAAGTATGCTGGCTACTGCCTGCAGTTGTCACGGGGTGATCAATTTTTTCGAACTTATTGCTTCTTGACTACATGTCTTATCTGGATAGAAGCTACCTGATCCGGGGTCTTTTTGGAAATTGCCTACTCCACTGGAGAGGTTCCAGGTCAGAAATGAGCCACAATAAGCTGAAAAACTCAAGGATAGTGCCGTTTGATGTTTGATCATGGCCGCGGATTCTCTTATTATATTACCTACATATAAGTGGGAGGCAATAAAATCATGACCTACTCAGCGATGGAACGCTTCAACGATGCCTTGAAAGGCGAACCGAGAGACCGAGTCCCGATTATTCCAATGATTGCCGGTTGGTCGGCAATAAATTTTTCGGATATTCCTCTTTCCGAAATGTCCCAAGACCCCAGACGAATTGCGGAGGCTCAGATCAGAGCCATGGAAGAAATTGGATTTGACGCCTTTTTTTGTTATGCCGATGCGCTATTTGTTCCGGAAGCCTTTGGCTGCAGTGTTCATTATAGAGAAACAGGACCAATCGCCGATCCCATCCCGTTGTCCATAACTTCCATCGCAGACATTGACGACCTCCCCATTCCTGATCCAAGAGGAAACGGGAGATTAGCCTGCATTCACCAAGTCGTGCAGGCATTGAGTAAATATAGCGGAGGGAATATTCCGGTGCTTGCCGCTTTTGAGGGTGCTTTTACTACAACCTGCCGGATTTTTGAACCCGGGTTGATCCTGCGAATGATTATGAAGAACAAGAAAGCCCTGCATGCCTTGCTGGATAGGATTAACAAGTTTCTTCTTGAATTTGGCCGTGCGCTCATCGAAAATGGGGCGAATGTTATTTTTCTTCCAGATCCAAGCGCATCGGCCTCAATGATTTCCCCGTCAATGTTCCGGGAATTTGTCCTACCCAGACTCCAGAAGATCACCAACGCATTGACCGTGCCATGTATATTGCATATCTGCGGCGAAACAGGTCTTTTACTAAACCTCATGGACCAATCGGGAGCAAGAATCCTCAGTCTGGACCAATGTATGGACCTGGCAGAATCCAGGGCAATGGTCCCTGAGGCTGTGCTCGGTGGAAATGTCGATCCGATCAATT
>Ga0307424_1000077_pt1 | contig 42122 bp, 29 predicted proteins | sample SalMarWE160320MG_FD_202157 | JGI IMG/M metagenome (GOLD analysis project Ga0307424, IMG submission 202157) | Salt marsh sediment microbial communities from the Plum Island Ecosystem LTER, Massachusetts, United States - WE1603-20 | ecosystem: Environmental > Aquatic > Marine > Intertidal zone >... | reverse complement strand
GGCACGGGCTGGATGTTCGCGAGCTCCTCGCCCACCAGGGGGACCGCGCCGTCACGGAGCACCTTCCCCTCGTTCATGGCGCGGAGCTCGGCCCTGCGCATGGGTCCGAACGTAGGGATCAGGCCGAAGGCGACGCCGCCCGCCACCAGCACGGCGATCCACCCGTAGAAGTTGAACGCCACGGCCTTCGTGTAGACCCCGATGCCCGCCTGCACCGAGTCGATCGCACCGTAGCCGCTCATCAGACCAGCCACGTAGACCGCCCACGCGCTCGCGGGAATCAGCGCGGCGACGGGGGCGCTCCCGGAGTCCAGGAGATAGGCCAGCATCTCCCGGGAGATCTTCCGACGGTCGGTGAGCGGGCGGGCGATCGGGCCCGCGAAGAGCGGACTGAAGTAGTCGCTGAAGAAGACAAACAGCCCCATCCCCCAGGCGAAGCCCGCCGTGGCCCTGCGCGTGCGGATCTTCCGGCCGGCCCATTCGGCCAGCGCGTCGATGACCCCCGAGCGCAGGTAGAAGGCGATCATGACCCCCACCGCGACCTCGATCATCATCACCCAGACGAAGTCGGACGTCCCCAGCGACTCCTGGAACGTGCGTGCCAGACCCGTGGCCGGATCAAGGCCCGCCATCACGCCGCCCAACGCGACGCCCACCAGGAGCGAGAACTGCGCGTTGCGCGTGCGGAACGCGAGGACGAGGGCGAGGACGATGGGCAGGAGCGACCACACGCCCAGGTGGCCGGGTTCCGTCACGGGGCGTTGGCCACCGTCGAGCGGACCTCGACGCCCCGCGCGCGCAGGCCATCGAGGAACGGAGCGCTCGGCACGTCCACCGCGGGGCTGAGCAGACCCCGCCGCGTGATGACGCCCGATCCGATCATCTGGGCTCCGATGCTCGCGGTGAAGCCGACCAGCCGGCTCATGGCCGTCAGCCCGGAAGCGAGGTCTTTCCGGTCCATGACCTCGTGTACGATGCGCACGTCCCGACCGTCTCTGACGCCCGCAACCTCGATGCGGAGGATCGCGAGGTCCCGCTCCTCCTCCGCGTATTGCAGCCGCGGTTCGAGGGCCGCCGCCAGGAAGCGCCGCCGGTCCACCGCACGGCCGTCGACCATCACCGGCTCGTCGTCCAGCAGCCCGAGCTCCACCGCCGGACGCCAGAACGCCGCGTGCCCCTCGTAGCGCATCGAATACCGCCCCCCACGGCGCAGCCGGGACGCATCGAGGCCCAGCAGCTCCAGATAGCCGACGACGTCGCCGTTGGGATAGCACTCCAGGGGGCCGACGGCCTCCACGTCCACCACGTGGAGGTGCTCGGGCAGGAGCTGCTCGCGGGCGCCCACCTCCACGATCCTCCCGTCCCGCACCAGCCGGCCGGCGCGATGGTAGGAGCGGAGCACACCCTCGAACGTCCAGCTCACCTTGTAGCGGAGCGCGTTGTCGTCGGCGCCGGGCTCGGGAATGCCGCTCCCGTACGCGAGGAAGTCCATGACCTCGTCCAGGGACCGGACGGCCTCGCCGCACAACACGAGGTCGATGCCCGGGTCCATCCCCATCTCCGGAAGGAGCGTGACGCCGCGGGCCTCCGCATCGGGCGCCAACGCGCGCAGCTCCGGCGAGGCGTAGGACGTGTTCACGAAGTGGACGCCGGCCCGCACCGCCGCCGCCGCCGCCGCGCCGCTGAACGGAACCGGGAGGAGGTCCACGACCACGTCCACGCCGTCGGACAGGAGCGCGTCCAGATCCTCCGGATTCGAGGCGTCCATGCCGCGGCACCGCACGTTTCCGCCGTAGCCGCGCGACCCCACCCACGCCTCCAGGGCGGCCAGGTCCCGGTCGGCCGCCACCACCGAGGACACCGCGTCGCTTCGCGCCAGGTCGTGCAGGGCGCCCCGCCCCTGCATGCCGACGCCGAGGAGGAGGACGTTCACTGGTGCTTTCCGTGGTTGAAGTCGCGGGACAGGATGAGCTTGAGGGTGGCGTCGTCGGTTCCGTCCGTCAGACCGACGCCCGCGCCGATCTCGATGTCCACCACGCGCGTGGCCAGGTCCACGACGCCGAAGATCTCGTGCGCCTGCTTCGCGACCGGGAGGAAGCCGTCGATCGACCCCAGGTCGTCGTACTCCTCGACCGCCACGGCGAACATGGGTGAGACGTTCCACGCCACCCGCGTCGACGGCGCGAGCTCCAGCTTGCCGAAGCCGTCCCACGCCGTGTCGAGGATGGGGTTCACCACGATGTCGATCGGATCCAGGTGCCACCCGACGATGGGGCGGATCTCGGACGTGAACCGCTTCGCATCCCAGTGCTTGCCGTTGTAGCTGAACTCGAAGTTCACGCCGTAGAAGAAGGTCCGGTCGGCGGCATGCGGGACGGCGAAGAGCGTGCGCAGCTTGAAGCCATCGAGGGTCGCGCCCAGGTGCTCGTCGAAGCTGTACAACGGGAGGTACAGCCCCGCCTCGAACCACTCGGTCACCCCGTACGCCCACTCGGGCACGCCGACCCACGCATGCTCCGAGACGACCGCTCCGGGAAACGCCGGGTCGGCCAGGCCCGAGACCGTGTAGTTGTTGTGCACGGTGAGGTTGAACACCCCAGGCGGCGCGAGGCCGCCGTCGTAGACCTGGATCTCGTCGGCCTGGGCGAACGCGGGCAGGGGTGCGAGGATCAGCGCGGCCAGCACCGCGCTCACCCAACGCACGTCGATCGTCTTCATGGCTCCTCCGACGCGAGGGAAGAGCCATTCTGCGCGATCGGAGCGTGGGAAGCCAGGCTGGGCCGCAGCTTCACTCCCGCAGGGCCGCCGCCGGGTGGACGCCGCTGGCGCGCCGGGCGGGGAGCCAGGTGGAGACCATCGCGACCCCGGCGAGGGCAGCGGTGACCCACAGGGCGAACCCGATGCCCAGGGGCGCCTCGAAGAGGTTCAGCGCGCTGACCACGGCACGGTACATGACGTACGACAGGGGCACGCCGAGGAGCATGCCGAACCCGGCGAGGGACAGCCCGCTCCGCGTGACCATACGCACCACCCTGCCCCGCCCCGCACCCAGCGCCATACGGATCCCGATCTCCCGCTGCTGCTGGGCCACCGCATGGGCCATGACCCCGTAGATGCCCATGGCGGCCAGCAGAAGGGCGATCAGCCCCATGGCCGTGAGGAACAGCGAGATGGCGCGCGGTCCGGCCAGGGACTCGGCCACGAAGTCGTCGAGGGTGCGCAGTTGGGCCACCGGCTGGTCCGGGTTCACCCCCCAAACCGCCTGACGGACGTCCGCAGCGACCGACGTGGGATCTCCCGGCACGCGTAGCGCGAACACCGGCGCCCGAAGGGGGCTCTGGGCGACCGGCACGTACATGGCCTCACCCTGCTGCCCCGCCAGCTGGATCCGCTGCTGGAGGATGTCCCCCACCACGCCCACGATGGCACGCGGCGTTTCCTCGTTCCCTACGATGATGGTCCTGCCCAGCGGGTCCTGGTCCGGGAACTCCCGTCGCACGAAGGCCTGGCTCACCACGACCACGGGCTGACTCTCCTCGCGGTCGGTGCGCTCGATGCCCCGCCCCTGGACGATGGGAACCTGGAGCGTGGCGAAGTACCCGGGGCTCACGGCCTGGAAGCCCGCGGAGAGCCGCTCCTCGTTCTCACCCACGGGGCGGCCCTCGATGGTGTAGAGGCGGGACGGATTGCCACGTCCCCGGGGGAGGCTCGACATGGCGGTTGCGCCCTGGACACCGGGAACCCGTTCCAACGCCGCCAGGAGGTCGTCCTCGTAGGTGCGCAGCGCGTCGGCGTCGGGGAAACGGTCGTCCGCGGCCGTGATCCCGAAGGTGAGGAGCCCTTCCTGACGGAAGCCGGGATCGGCCATCGTCAGCCGGTTGAAGATGTCGGTGAGGAGGCCCGCCCCAGTGAGGAGGGACAGCGCCACGGCGAACTCCCCGACCACGAAGGCATTCCGCAGGCGCCGGCGCGTCCGGCTCGCCGTGCCACCCCGGCTCCCCTCGCCCAGGGACTCGCGCAGTTCGGCGCGCACGGCGTGGAACGCGGGCACGAGCCCGAAGGCCACCCCGGCCAGGACCGACACCACGAGCGTAGCCGCCAGCACCTCGGGATCCAGCTCGGGGACCATGGCCTTCGGCATCTCCGGCGGCATGGCGCCCTGGAGCCACCGCACCACCGCCACAGCCATGAGGATGCCGAGGCCTCCGGCGACCACCCCCAATGTGACGCTCTCGGTGAGCAGCTGGCGCAGGATACGGTGACGGGCGGCGCCCAGGGCGGTGCGCACCGCGACCTCCTTCTGGCGCTCCTCCGCCCGGCCCAACAGGAGGTTGGCCACGTTGGCGCACGCGATCAGCAAGCCGAACAGCGTCACGGCCGTCAGAATCATGACCAGCTTCTGGTCCGTGGGGCCCGGGAAGAAATCCCTGGCTCCGATGACCACGATCTCACGGCCGCGATTGGCGTCCGGGTAGGCGGTCTCCATGGACGCCCACAGACCCTCGAGCTCCCCCTGGACACGGTCGAGCGTGGCACCAGGGGCCATACGCGCGAAGCTGATGTAGCCTCGGTTGCCGTGGTCGTCCCGCTGATCGGCGAAGTCCGTGGGGCGGAAGGCCTGGACATTGGCCGGAATCATGTCGAAGGCTTCGGGCATGACGCCTACCACCGTGTAGGTGGTGCCGTCCACGGTGAGGGGACGGCCGAGCACGTCGGGGTCGCCGAGGAAGCGGCGCTGCCAGAAGTCGTATCCGAGGACGAGCACGTTGCCCCGTCCCTCGGTTCCCTCCTCGGCGCGGAAGTTCCGGCCCAGCGCGGGCTGCGCGCCCAGGACATCGAAGAGATTGGGCGTCGACACCACGAGCTGGAGCTGCTCGGGTACGTCCACACCGGTGAGGTTCGCGGACTCCACGGTGTAGATGGTGGCGCTCTCCAGGGTGCGCGACGCCGCCTCGTAGTCCCGGAAGTTACCCACCGAGGTGCCGCTGAAGTTCTCGATGGTCTCCCCCTGGCGACCCTCGCGGATCAGCACGAGCCTGTCCTGGTCCTTGTAGGGAAGCGGCTCGAAGAGGAACGCGTTCAGGATGCTGAAGATGCTGGCGTTGGCGGCGATGCCCAGCGCGAGGGACAGGGCAGCCACGGTGGAGACCACCGGCGCCTTGGCCAACATGCGCAGCCCGTACCGGAGATCCTGAAGCAACGTCGTCATCCCGTCCCCACCTCACTCGCCAGTGTACCTTCGATCGTGGATGCACTGCCCTACGGCCAGGCTCGGCAGGCTGTTTCGAGGCCACGGCGGGCCTTCACGAGGGACGACGCCAAACCATCTGCAGCCGTCCGGCATCCAACCGAACACGGCAAGGCGACTCTCCCGCGAGCCGGACGCCCATTCCGCCGTCGTGGTCAGGAGGGTACCGCGGCATCGTCGACACGTCGGCCGCCACCTCCTCCGCTTGACCCTCTCGCCCGTCCCCCGCACTCTGTCCATTCCCACGCGCGGGATCCGGAGCCTCGCGCCCCGCTGACCGCTGCCCCTTCGATACGCGTGAGCGGGAGGTTGCATGGCCAGAGTGACGATCAGCGTAAACGGAGCGGAGCGGTCGGCCGAGGTTGAGGCGCGCACCCTCCTCGTCGAGTTCCTGAGGGAAGGGCTGGGCCTGACCGGCACCCACGTCGGCTGCGACACGAGCCAGTGCGGCGCCTGCTGTGTGCTCGTGGACGGACGCTCGGTCAAGGGTTGCACGGTCCTGGCTCTCCAGGTAGCCGGCCGCGACGTGACCACGATCGAGGGTCTGGCAAGCAACGGCCAGTTCCATCCGATGCAGGCCGCGTTCAAGGAGCACCACGGGCTCCAATGCGGATTCTGCACGCCAGGAATGGTCATGAGCGCCGTGGACCTCGCGAGCCGCACCTCGAGTCCTTCTGAGGCCGAGATCCGACACTGGCTCGAGGGCAACGTCTGCCGGTGCACCGGCTACCACAACATCGTCAAGGCCATACAGGCCGGCGCCCGCGCCATGGGAGGCGGATCATGAGCGACACCGGAATCGGCGCTGCCGTGCGCCGCAAGGAGGACGCCCGCTTCCTGACCGGGCGCGGGCGGTACGTGGACGACATCAACCGGCCCGGCCAGCTCCACATGGCCATCGTGCGTTCTCCCCTCGCTCATGCCAGGATCTCCGCCATCGACACGTCGGCGGCCGCGGGCGCACCCGGCGTGCACGCGGTCCTCACCGGCGCGGACTTCGCAGCCGACGGCATCGGTGGGCTTCCGTGCGGCTGGGGGATCACCAGCAAGGACGGCTCGCCGGCGGTGGAGCCGCCCTGGCCGTCGCTCGTGGCGGATCGTGTGCGCCACGTAGGCGATCACGTGGCCGTGGTCATCGCCGAAACCAGGGCGCAGGCCAAGGCGGCCGCCAACCTTGTCGACGTCGAATACGAGGAGCTTCCCGTGGTCGCGTCGATCGAGGCGGCGCTGGCGGACGGCGCGCCCCTGGTGTGGGACCAGGCCCCTGGCAACCTGTGCTTCGACTGGGAGGTCGGCGACAAGGCTGCGACGGACGCGGCGTTCGAGACCGCGGCGCACGTGACCTCGCTCGACCTCGTGAACCAGAGGATGGTTACGAATGCCATCGAGCCGCGCGCGGCGATCGGTGAGTACGACGCCGCCGCCGACAGCTACACCCTCTACACGACGAGCCAGAACCCCCATGTCGTTCGGCTCCTGATGGGCGCCTTCGTCATGCAGATCCCCGAGCACAAGCTCCGCATCGTGAGTCCCGACGTGGGCGGCGGCTTCGGCTCGAAGATCCCGCACTACGCAGAGGAGGTGCTCGTCACGTGGGCGTCCCGAAAGGTGGGCCGTTCGGTGAAGTGGACCGCCGAGCGCTCCGAGTCCTTCATGAGCGATACGCAGGGCCGCGATCACGTGACGCACGCGGAGCTCGCCCTCGACGCCGACGGCAAGTTCGTCGGCCTTCGAGTCGACACCGCCGCCAACCTGGGGGCCTACCTGTCGACGTTCTCCACGGTCATTCCCACGTACCTGCACGGCATCCTGTTCGCCGGGTGCTACACGACGCCTGCCATCCACTGCGAGGTCAGGGCCGTCTTCACCAACACGGTTCCGGTGGACGCCGCACGAGGGGCGGGGCGACCCGAAGCGGCCTTCGTGATCGAGCGGCTCGTCGACACGGCGGCTCGCGAGCTCGGGGTGAGTCCCGTCGAGCTGCGTCGCAAGAACTTCATCCGGGACTTCCCCTACCAGACGCCGGTCGCGCTGCAGTATGACACCGGTGAGTACGACGCGACGCTCGACCAGGCGCTCGAGCTCGCCCGTTACGATACCTTCGAGGAGCGCCGGGCCGAGGCCCGCGAGCGTGGCAAGTTCCGCGGCATCGGCATCTCGACCTTCCTCGAGGCGTGCGGGATCGCACCTTCCGCGGTGGTCGGCTCCTTGGGCGCGAGGGCCGGCCTCTTCGAGTCGGGACAGGTGCGCGTCCACCCGACCGGGAGCATCACGGTCTTCACCGGCTCCCACAGCCACGGTCAGGGCCACGAGACGACGTTCGCCCAGGTGGTGTCCGAGCGTCTGGGCGTGGACGTCGACCAGATCGACGTCGTCCACGGCGACACGGCCCGGGTTCCCTTCGGGATGGGGACGTACGGGTCGCGCTCGATCGCCGTCGGCGGCTCGGCAATCTACAAGGCGATGGACAAGATCATCGCGAAGGGCAAGAAGATCGCCGCGCACCTCATGGAGGCCTCGCCGGACGACGTCGAGTTCGACAAGGGAGTCTTCACCGTCGCGGGAACCGACAAGTCCAAGACGCTCGGCGAGGTGGCGCTGACGGCCTATGTCCCCCACACCTACCCGGCGGGCCTGGAGCCGGGCCTCGACGAGACGGCGTTCTACGACCCCCTGAACTTCACGTACCCGGCGGGAACCCACATCGTCGAGGTCGAGATCGATCCGGATACGGGCAAGGTCGACCTCGTCGGCGTCACGTGCGCAGACGATGTCGGGCGCGTGATCAATCCCATGATCGTCGACGGCCAGATGCATGGCGGCCTCGCGTACGGCATCGGCCAGGCGTTGCTCGAACACTGTATCTACGACGAGGACGGTCAGCTCCTCACGGGATCGTTCATGAACTACGCGCTGCCCAGGGCCGCAGACCTGCCGTTCTTCACCCTGGGCCGCCACGAGACCGACTGCACGCACAATCCGCTCGGCGTGAAGGGCGTCGGCGAGGTCGGCTCGATCGGCGTCCCTCCGGCCGTCATCAACGCGGTCGTCGACGCGCTGGCACACCTCGGAGTCCGTCACATCGACATGCCCGCGACGCCCGAGCGTGTGTGGCGGGCGATCCACGCGGCACAGGCCTAGGGGGACGGACCATGTACGACTTCGAGTACTCCCGGCCTTCTTCTCTGGCCGACGCGGTCGCCGCGATGAAGGGCGCCGCAGACGGCAAGTTCCTGGCCGGCGGACAGAGCCTCCTCCCGGCGATGAAGCTCGAGCTGGCGACACCGGCCTCACTGGTGTCTCTCGGCGACGTGCCCGGGCTGCACGGCATCACCTTCGAAGGCGGGACACTGGCGATCGGAGCACTGACCACGCACGCGGACGTCGCCGCCTCGGACGTGGTGCGGGAGGCCATCCCTGCGTTGGCGGACCTCGCTTCGCACATCGGAGACGCTCAGGTGCGCAACCGCGGCACGATCGGCGGATCGGCGGCCCACAACGACCCCGCCGCGGACTATCCGGCGGCGATGGTCGCCCTCAGGGCGACCGTCGTGACGGATCGCCGGGAGGTCGCGGCGGAGGACTTCTTCAGGGGCCCGTTCGAGACGTCCCTGGAGGACGACGAGATCATCGTCTTGATCCGGTTTCCGGTTCCCGAGAAGGCCGCGTACGCCAAGTTCGCGAGCGCTGCCTCGAAGTACGCCGTCGTGGGCGTGATGGTGGCCTGCGCGGGAGGCAAGGCGCGCGTGGCGGTCACCGGGGCGGGTCTCGGCGTCTTCCGCGTCCCCGAGATGGAGGCGGCCCTGGCCAACGACTTCAGGGAGGACGCGATCGCCGACGTGCGCGTGGACGCGGGCGGTCTCGTGAGCGACTTGGACGCCAGCGCGGAGTACAGAGCCCACCTGGTCACGGTCATGGCTCGTCGGGCGGTCGCCGCCTGCACGTGACGCTGCCGGATTCCGTCGACGGCGTCCTCGAGCTGCTCGAGGCCGGCGACTACGTCGGCGACAGGGCCCTGGCCACGGCGCTCTTCCTCGCGCTCCGTCTGGGGCGGCCGATCTTCCTGGAGGGAGAGGCCGGCGTGGGCAAGACCGAGGTCGGCAAGGTGCTGGCCGGCGCGCTCGGCCGCCGACTGATCCGGCTCCAATGCTACGAGGGCCTCGACGTTTCCACCGCGGTCTACGAGTGGAACTACGCGCGCCAGATGATCGAGATCCGGATCGCGGAGGCCTCCGAGCACGCGGACCGCGAGCAGCTCGAGTCCGATGTCTTCTCGAAGGCTTTCCTCATCCATCGACCGCTGCTCGAGGCGCTCGAGCCGCAGCCCGGGGGGCCACCCGTCCTCCTCATCGACGAGCTCGATCGTGCGGACGCACCCTTCGAAGCATTCCTGCTCGAGCTCCTGTCGGATTTCCAGGTGACGATCCCGGAGATCGGCACCGTGCGCGCGGAGGAGCCCCCCCTGGTGGTCATCACCTCCAATCGCACTCGAGAGGTCCACGACGCCCTCAAGCGTCGCTGCTTCTACCACTGGATCGACTACCCGGACGTGGAGCGGGAGCTCGCGATCCTGCGCGTGAAGGTGCCGGGATGCGAGGAGAGGCTGACCCACCAGATCGTCGCGTTTGTACACAAGCTCCGGGATGCGGACCTGTTCAAGGTGCCCGGGGTCGCGGAGTCCATCGACTGGACGCGCGCGCTCATGGCGCTCGATACCAACGTGCTCGACCCCGAAACGGTCGACAACACGCTGGGTGTCCTGCTCAAGTATCAGGACGACCTCGAGCGGATCCGCGGCGAGCAGACCGCCCGGACGTTGGCCGCGGTGGATCGCGAGCTGGCGACCGCTCCACCGCCGTGACCGACGCCGGGCCCTCCGGGGCCTCTCGCTCCCCGGGCGATCTGGGCGCGCTCGTCCCCAACATCCTTCGCTTCGTCAGGCTGTTGCGGGACGCGGGGCTGTCCGTCGGGCCCGGGAGCGCCGCCGAGGCGGTGCGAGCCGTGGAAGCCGTGGGCCCCGGCCGACGCGAGGACTTCTACTGGGCCCTCCATGCGGTGTTGGTGAGTCGGGCCGACCAACGCGAGATCTTCGATCACGCCTTCCGCCTCTTCTGGCGCCGAGCTCCCGATGGAGTTGGTTCCCTCGAGCAGGTCGCTGCGGGACTCCGGGTGCGGCCTAGCGAAGGCCGTGCACGCGCGGCCGCACGAAGGCTGGCCGAGGCCCTGCGGCGGCAGCGCGGCGCCCCGCGCCCCGACACGTCGCCCCCCCACGCCGACGTCGACCTGACGATGGCGTATTCGGCACAGGAGGGACTGCGCACCAAGGACTTCGAGCAGATGACCGCGGACGAGCTCGAGCTTGCCAGGGAAGCCATCGCGCGCATGCGGCTGTACGTGCCGGACATCGTCACGCGGCGGTGGAGGGCGGGAGCCGCTGGACGCGTCGACATGCGGGCGACGCTGCGGGCGACGCTCCGCTCGGGCCATGGGCACATCCCCCTGCGTTGGAAGACCCGCGTCTTCCGACCTCCCGCCCTGGTCGTCCTGTGCGACGTCTCGGGCTCCATGGAACGCTACGCGCGCCTGCTGCTGCACTTCCTGCACACGCTGACGAGCCAGCGGACCCGGGTATCGACGTTCCTCTTCGGTACGCGCCTCACCAACGTCACCAGGTATCTCGAGGACGCGGATCCGGACGAGGCTCTGGCGCGGGTAGGGCATGCGGTGAAGGACTGGTCGGGCGGGACGCGCATCGGCGCCGCGCTCGCGGCCTTCAACCGACTCTGGTCGCGCCGGCTTCTCGGCAGCGGCGCCATCGTCCTGCTCATCACCGACGGACTCGACCAGGAGGGGGCCACCGGCATTCGCAAGGAAGCCAGGCGACTCAGGCTCTCATGCCGGCGGCTGATCTGGCTGAACCCTCTCCTTCGCTACGAGGGATTCGAGCCTCGGGCGGCGGGCATCCACGCGCTCCTCCCGGAGGTCGACGAGATGCGGCCGGTCCACGACCTGAGCAGCCTGGAGCAGCTCGTGCGGGCGCTCAGCCGCTCCTACCGAAGAGGCGAGCGAGCCGCGACCACAGCGCCCTGAGGAGAAGGCCCACGGCGCTCAGCTCGCCTTGCGATTTCGCGGATCCGGCGGCGACTTCCCCGGGCGTTGCCGTGCCATCGGCTTCCCGATGGGTCGCGGCATCGGTGTCCGCGCCGACGTTCGCCGCGAGGCACTGCGCGAAGTCCTGGAAGAGCCGCTCGGACACGACGCCGATCATCCCCCGTCCGAATCGGACGATCTTGCCCGCCAGCTTGAGATCGACGTCCACGACGAGGCGGGTCCTGGAATCCGAGAGCGACTCCACCCTGCTCTCCATGACCATCTGCACCTGGCCGCCGCCGCTGCTGTCGCTCGCCTTCCCCTCGAGCCGCATGAGACCGCGCTCCGCGTCCAGCTCGATGAACTCGGCTGTGCCCCGATACGTCATCGAGGCCGGTCCGATCTTCACCTTGATGGAGCCGCGGTAGGTCCGCTCTCCGAGGGCGGACTCGATGGCGGCTCCCGGCAGACAGGACACCACGCGCTCGGGATCCACGAGGTACGCCCACACCCGTTCCGCCGGCGCGTCCAGCTCGAGCCGTTCCTCGATCTTCAGCGACGACACGGTGGCGCCGCCCTCCTGGTCGGCACGTCGATCCTCTTCATGGCTCCTCCGGTCCGCCCCCTCAGATCCGCCCGGCCGCGATCCTCAGCACCTGGAGCCCCTTCTCCTCGTCGAAGCCGAACGCGCCGGAGGCGGCGATCTTGAGGAGCACGTCGTCCTTCACGACGGCGATCATCCCTCCCAGGAGCGTGATCCGCTCGTCCCACGGCTCGGCCTCGCCGGCGGCCTGCTCGCTCAGCTCGGGGATGTCCGGGTCGACGTGCGCGGCCATTGCCTTCGCCGCGCCCCCGATCGCCGCGCGCTCCTGGCCGAGGGCATAGAAGCCGTCCCGCCACTGGACCTCGAGGGTGAAGGTCACGGGGTAGTCCATCATCTTCTTGTCGGTGACGAAGTCGCACCCCGTCCCGTCCTCCGACACCTTCGGGTCTTCACTCAGCGTCCCCATGAGCGCCTCGGCCTCCTGACGCGTGATCAGGTCGCACGGGCTGCGGGTCTCCGCGGGTCGCTCCTTCCGCTGGCGCGTGGCCCGGGCGCCGTCGTAGGCGAGGGGGGCATGGACGCGCCCCACGGCGATGGACGCCAACTGCACCGCCCCGGGGAGCCCGATGCGGGAGCCAAGCGGATCGACCTGGACGGAGACCGTGTCCTTGAGGACCATGAGCTGGCCGAAGGCGGAGCCGATCTTGTCCCAGCCGCCCTCGTCGAGGGTGTCCGTGACCGCATCGTAGCCGGAGAGCACGTCCGTGACGCTGGTGCCCATCCCCACCATCATCTGGAATCCCATCGGCCCGGACTCCCAGTCCGCCAGGATCGTGACGTTGCGGCCATCCTGCGCCCGATAGAAGCAACCCTCACCCCCGGGATCCGGCCTCCGGTTGCTGTCGACACGGTATTGCGGCTCCCCCAGCGGTCCGATCAGTGCTTCCATCTCTGCCGCCGACACGAGCGTGCACGGATCCGGCCCGGACGGCACCTGGGCCTCGGCGGTCTCGGCTGCCGACTCTGCCCCGGCATCCGCGTCCCCGCCTCCCCCACCTCCGCACGCGGTCAACAGCCACACCAGCACGAACGCCGCGGTCTTCGCACGCATGTTCATCCTTCGCCTCCTGCGCCGCAGGGACGCTCGAGGTCCACACGACGGTTACGGGCCCTGCCTTCGGCGGTCCCGTTGTCCGCGACCGGCTCCTTTTCACCCCGCCCCTCGCTGCTCAGGCGATCGGGGGCGATCCCGTATTGCTCCACCAGGACCGTCCGCACGCGCTCGGCCCGCCGGGTGGAGAGGTCATGGTTCGCGTCCTCGCCGCCGATGCTGTCCGTGTGCCCGAGGATGGTCACGGACCAGTCCGGGTGCTTCACGAGCACGTCGGCAATGGCCTGGAGCGCCGGTGCCGAGGTGTCGTCCATGACGTCGGACCCGGTGGCGAAGAAGACGTCGTGGAGGGACGTGCGACATCGCTTCTCCAGCTCGTCGGACACGCGCGCCCCTCGCGCCCCGCTCCCGATGCGGACGAGGCGCAGGTGGCCGGTCCGGACGCGCTCCACGCCCGGCGCGTCCGCCGCGGATTCCAGCACCCACGGGGTCTCGGGGTCGTCGAGGAGCAGGGTGCTCGTCTCGTACTCGAACTCCCCGCGCAGCTTCCCGTGGACGCGGATACCCTGCAGCGTGGTCGGCTCTCCGTCCATGAGCACCGAGAAGGGCTCGGTCCCCGACCCGACGCGCTCCACGACGCCACGGAACGGCCGGACCGAGAATTGAGGTAGGAGCCAGACGACATCGGCCCGTCCCTGGGACTTGATCTCGTCCAGGATCGCCACCGAGATCATCGCCGGTGTCGTGCCGCGATACTCGTTGCGGCCGCCCTCGTGGGCGTAGAAGTACGCCGAGCGGGCCCGCCGGCGCTCCCGGGCGGAGAGCGGGCGCTCCCACCCCTTCCAGACCCGCTCGACGCCGCGGTTCCACGACCAACGGATCGTCGCGGCCGCAGTGTCGGAGGACAGGATCGTGAGCACGGCCTCGTAGTCGGGCTCGCCTGGAAGGGAGATCGACCAGGTCAGTTGCTGTCCCGCCGTGAAGGGAACCTGGACGGCCTGCGCTCGGACCGGCCCTGCATGGAGAACGGCCAGGCAGAACGTGAGCAACGTCCCTCGACAGCCGACCGCACGGGAGCGAGATCTCGCCATGGTGCCCGCCGCCACTCGTTGAGAAATCCCGGATGCCGCAGTCGAATCCAGAGTAGGCTGCGCCAGGGATGGTCGCAAGCTGGGCGGCGGTGGGCGCCGGACCCGCCTTGCCGCCCCTCCGGCCGCGCTCTACCGTGGCGTCGAGCCGCTCCGCACGGGGCGGCACCGACCCGGTCGCCATCGCACCGACACCCGCGGCGCAAGGTCCGCAAAGGGCGCTCGATGAAGCTCCGTCGTACGTTCGGTCCCGCTCTCTTCGCGCTCGCCGTCCTCCTCCCGGACGGCTTCGCTTCCGCACAGCAGCCCACCACCTACCCGACGCTCCCCAGCGAGACGCCCGCGGAGGTGACGCCCTCCACCGCGGACTTCGACTACGTCCGTCGGGAAGCCATGATTCCGATGCGCGACGGCGTGCGGCTGCATACGGTGATCCTGGTGCCGAATGGCGCCGAGCACGCGCCCATCCTACTCACGCGCACGCCGTACGATGCCGACGCGCTCACCACCCACGCCCACAGCGCGCATCTGGGGCCCATCCTGCAGGGCTACGACAACGCGACCGACGTGATCGTCGAGGGCGGCTACATCCGCGTGGTGCAGGACGTGCGGGGCAAGTACGGCTCCGAGGGCGACTACGTCATGAACCGCCCCCTGCGCGGCCCACAGAATCCCACGCCTGTGGACAACGCAACGGACACGTGGGACACCATCGAATGGCTGGTCCGCAACGTTCCGGAGACCAACGGCAGGGTGGGGATCTTGGGGATCAGCTACGACGGCTTCCTCCCGCTCATGGCCCTCGTCGACCCCCACCCCGCCCTGAAGGTGTCGGTGCCCATGAACCCGATGGTGGACGGGTGGATGGGCGACGACTGGTTCCACAACGGCGCCTTCCGCCAGCAGATGATGCCGTACATCTACGAGCAGGAGGCGACGCGCACGGGCAGCGCCTGGTGGCCGACCACGCACTTCGACGACTACGACACGTACATGGCGGTCGGCTCGGCCGGGGACCTGGGTCGCCGCCGCGGCCTCGAGCAGGTGGGCTTCTGGCGGAAGATCCTGGAGCACCCCACCTACGATGCCTTCTGGCGCGACCAGGCCGTTGACAAGGAGCTGGCCAAGCGGCCGCTGAAGGTTCCGGTCATGCTCGTCCACAGCCTCTGGGACCAGGAGGACATCTACGGTGCACCGGCGGTGTACCGGGCGCTCGAGCCGAAGGACTCGGCCAACGACATGGTCTACCTGGTGATGGGGCCCTGGCACCACGGCCAGGAGATCGGGGACGGGAGCACGCTCGGGGAGCTGCGCTTCGGCAGCGACACGGCGCTCTGGTTCCGCTGGCACGTGCTCGCGCCCTTCCTGGCCCACTACCTGAAGGACGACGCACCGCCGATGGACGTGGCGCCGGTCACCGCGTACGAGACCGGAGCGAACGAGTGGCTCCGGCTGCAGACCTGGCCCTCTGGCTGCGTGGAGGGATGCGACGTGCGCCCCACGCCGCTCTATCTGAAGGCCGGCCTGACGCTGGGCCTCGAGCCCCCCTCCGCTCAGGGCGCCGCCTGGGACGAGTACGTGTCGGACCCCGCGCGGCCCGTGCCGTACCGCAAGCGCCCCATCCAGCCCGTCTCCTTCGTGGGCAACCGCACCTGGCCGTTCTGGCTCGTGGACGACCAGCGCGAGCAGTCGGGTCGTACGGACGTGCTGACGTTCGTGTCCGACGTGCTCGCCGAGCCGGCAAAGATCAGCGGCCGGCCCGTGGCCAACCTGGTCGCGTCCACCAGCGGAACCGACTCCGACTGGGTGGTGAAGCTCATCGACGTCTACCCGCCCGAGGTCGCAGGCCACCAGGAGATGGGCGGCTATCAGCTCATGGTGGCCGGGGACATCTTCCGCGGTCGCTACCGCGAGAGCCTGGAGACCCCGAAGGCGATCACGCCGGACGCGCCGCTCCTCTACCGCTTCGATCTGCCGACGGCGAATCACGTCTTCCTGCCGGGCCACCGCATCATGGTCCAGGTGCAGTCGAGCTGGTTCCCCCTCTACGACCGGAACCCGCAGACGTTCGTGCCCAGCATCTTCTTCGCGAAGCCGGAGGACTACGTGAAGGCGACGCAGCGCGTCTGGCACGCGCCGGGGAAGGAGAGCTTCGTCGAGCTGCCGCTGGTGGTGGCGAGGTAGGACTGCGCCTGTTCAACGCCCACGGACGCCATGGGAGCGATCCCTTCAGCGCCGTCCGCGCCAGACCAGGTAGGCAGGCACGCCGAGGGAGACGATTGCCAGACCGAGCAGCGCGCGCGAAGGCGTCGTGGCCAGGGTGTTCAGGACGATGGCAGCCGCGGACGCGACGAAGAGAAGGGGCGTCCAGGGGTAGCCGGGTACGCGGAACGGGCGGGGTGCATCGGGCCAGCGACGCCGATACCCGAAGATGCTGAGGGCGCCCAGCGCATAGAAGATCCACCCGGTGAACACGACGTAGGTCAGGAGCTGCTCGAACGTGCCGCTCAGCGCCAGGAGCATGGCCCACGCGGAGCTGGACACGATGGCGAACGTGGGCGTGCCGAAGCGCGGGTGCAGGGTCGCCACCCGGCGGAAGAACAGCCGGTCCCTGGCCATGGCGTAATAGACGCGCGGCGCCGTCAGGGTCAGACCGTTGGCGGCGCTGAACATGGAGACCAGGATGGTGGCCGCGATGAGCTTGGCGGCCAGGGGGCCGAACAGCGCGCCCACCGCGTCGGCCGCGATGCTGTCGCTGGCGGCGGCATTCGCGGGGCCGAGCGCGGCGATGTAGCCGACGTTGGCGAAGAGGTAGACGCCGATCAGTGCCACCGTGCCGACGACGATCCCGCGGGGGAACACGCGCTGGGCGTCCCGCGTCTCGCCGGCGGAGAACGTCACGTACTGCCAACCCTCGTACGCCCACAGTGTCCCCAGCATGGCCAGGCCGATACCCGAAAGGAGGGAACCGGTGAAGGCCTGGGGCCAGAGTGGCTGTCCCTCCGAGAAGCCGCGACCGGTCGCGGTGAGTGCCACGCTCATGACCAGAATCGCGACCACTTTGATCGCGGTCGACCACCCCTGGACGCTGGCGCTCTGGCTCGTACCCCGCACGTTCACGGCGGCCACGGCCGCGATCATCGCGACGGCAACGGCCTTCTGCGCCACCGGTCCGAGCGGCACGATCGCCTGGAGGTAGGACGTGAACGCCACGGCGAGCGTGGCCACGGAGCCGCTGCTGATCACGAAGAAGAGCGTCCAGCCGTAGAGGAAGGCCGGTAGCGAGCCGAACGCGTCACGGATGTAGACGTAGAGGCCACCCGCCTCCGGCTGCATCGCGCCCAGCTCGCCGTAGGTCAGCGCCCCCAGAAGCGAGAGCACCCCGGCGATCAGCCATACGATCAGCGCCGGACCAGGTCCGCCCGTCTGGCGCAGCACGGCCCCGGGAACGATGAAGATGCCCGATCCGATCACCGTGCCGACGACGATCACAATCAGGTCCCGGAGGCCCAGCACCCGGGCGAGACCCGATGCCCCCGAAGCCTCGGTGCCGCTCGCCGCCCCCGCGACGTCCCTGCTCGAGGGCGACCCCGGCCCCGACGTGACCTCCCCGCTCACCCGGCGATCTCCTCGCGGGCGCTGGGCGACAGGTCGCCGGGGAGGCGGAAGCCGGGAAGGGAAGCCATCGACTCGAAGGGCGGCTCGGACCGCGGGGGCGAGGCGGTCAGAGGCCAGTTGACGGTGAGTCGATCGGTACCGAACCGGTGGAGCTCGCTGCCCGTGTCCCCATCCATGTTTGGCACATATTCCTCCACGTTCACAGCGAGTGAGGCCGGCCCCCTCAGCGCACCTCGAACCGTGCCGTGACGACTCCGGTCGTGGCCGCGTCCGCGAGCCCGCGCTGAGCAGGCTGTTTGCCGCCCACGGCGATCTCGAACGCGCCCGGCTCCACCACCCGCCGCCCGTCCGCGTCGATCAGCGAGAGCGCGTCGGCGGGGACGGTGAGCGACACGCGCTGCCGCTCGCCGGGCGCCAGCGTGATCCGGGTGAAGCCCGCCAGGGAGCGCACCGGCACGGGGACCGTCGCCTCCAGGTCCGTCACGTAGAGCTGGACGACCTCGTCCGACGCGACGGCACCCATGTTCTCGACCTCCACCGAGACCGTCACGTCCTGCCCGGGACGCACGCGCTCCGGCACCCGCAGGTCCCCGTAGCGGAAGCGCGCGTAGCTCAGCCCGTGCCCGAAGGGGAAGAGCGGCTCGCCGCGGAAGTAGCGGTAGGTGCGCCCCTCCATCGCATAGTCCGAGAACGGCGGGAGCTGATCCACCGAGCCGTAGAACGTCACCGGGAGCCGTCCGCCGGGGCTCACCCCCCGCAGCAGCACGTCCGCGATGGCGTCACCGGCGGCCTGGCCGGGATACCACGCCTCCACGATGGCCGGGACGTGCTCGGCGGCCCACGGCACCGCCAACGCGCTCCCACTCATGAGCACCAGCACCACCGGCGTACCGGCCGCGACCACGGCGTGGAGAAGCTCCTCCTGCGGCGCGGGCAGACCGATCGCGATGCGGTCGCCGCCCGCGAAGCCCGGGACCTCCACCGGCATCTCCTCCCCCTCGAGCCGCGGCGACAGCCCCAGGAAGAGCACCGCCACGTCGGCGCCCGTCGCCGCGTTCACCGCCTCGTCGAGAAGGTCCGGGGCCGGCGGCGCCCACACGAGCTGCACCTGGGCGTCGATCCTGCGGTCGCGGTACTCCACGGTGAGTCGGCGGCCTTCGCCGGCGCGCAGATCCACCCAGGCGGTGGGCGTCGCCACCACGTGGCGGTCGGTGAACTCCACCACCAGCGAGTCGTCCAGGAAGACGCGCGCTCCGCCGTTCAGCCTCACCCCCAGCGCGTACCGCCCCGTCACCGGCGGCACCAGGGTCCCGGTCCACCGCACCGAGAAGGAGTCGGCGGGCATGCCGTCCAGCGGGGCGGCGCGCCACCACTGGCGGTCGATGGCCGGCTCGGCGCGCACGGCGAAGGGCTCGCCCGCGAAATCGTGATTCGCCCAGTAGCGGGCGGTGAGGTCGCGGAGCGCGCTCGCCGGAACCGGCACCACCGAGGGGACGCCCGGCGCCACGTCCGAGCCGCGGGCGTACACCACCTCGAGCCCCCGCTCGGTGGCCGCGCGCCGCATGCCGGCAAGGGGAGTGACCGGCGCCGCCGGCCATCCGTTGTAGTTGCCCAGGAGCAGCTCGACGTCGTCGGCGTCAGGACCGATGACCGCGATGCGCCGCACGCCCCGCAGCGGCAGAGCGTCGGCATCGTTCTTCAGCAGGACGATCGACTTCCGCGCCGCCTCCAGCGCCAGGGAGCGATGGGCCTCGGAGTCGACCACGTCCATCGCCACGCCCGCCCACGGCCCTTCACCCGCCGGATCGAGCAGGCCGAGGCGGAAGCGCGCGTCGAGCACCCGTGCGAGGGCCGAGTCCACCTCCGCTTCCGTGACCAGCCCCCGGCGCACGGACTCCGGCAGGCTCCGGTACTCGGGGCCGCACGCCAGGTCCGTCCCCGCGCGCACCGCGTCGGCTGCCGCCTCGGCTTCGTCCGCCGCGACGTGGTGTCCCTCGACGAAGTCCGTGAGGGCCCAGCAATCCGAGACCACGTAGCCGCCGAAGCCCCACTCGTCCCGCAGGATCTCCGTCAGGAGCCGTCGGTTGGCGCACGCGGGATCGCCGTAGACGCGGTTGTACGCGCACATGACCGACCCGACACCCCCCTCCTCGACGGAGGCCCGGAAAGCGGGGAGGTACGTCTCGCGCAGGTCGCGCTCCGAGACCTCGGCATCGAAGGAGTGACGGTCGGGCTCGGGGCCCGAGTGCACCGCGTAGTGCTTCGCCGTCGCCAGCGTGCGCGGGTGCGCGGGGTCGTCGCCCTGCATCCCGCGGATGAACTGCACCGCGAGCCGTCCGGTGAGGAACGGGTCCTCGCCGTACGTCTCCATTCCCCGCCCCCAGCGCGGGTCCCGGAAGATGTTGATGTTGGGCGAGAAGAACGTCAGCCCCTCGTAGATGCTGTGGCTCCCCAGCCGCAGGGACTCCTCGTGCTTCGCCCGTGCCTCCATCGACGTGGCCGTCGCGACGCGGAACATCAGATCGGCGTCCCACGTCGCCGCGAGGCCGATGGCCTGCGGGAAAACGGTCGCGCGCCCCGCACGAGCGACGCCGTGCAGCGCCTCGCTCCACCAGTCGTACGCCGGCACGCCCAGGTGCGGGATGGCGGGCGCCTCGTTGACCAGCTGCGCGGCCTTCTCCTCCAGCGTCATGCGGCCCAGGAGGTCGGAGATCCGCGCCTCCACGGGGAGGGAGGGGTCGCGGAAGGGGAAGTCAGCCGGGGCGGGTGCCATGGGCTCGGTGGACGGCGGCGTCCCACAGGCCGCCACCAGGGCGACGGTGAGGGCGGCCGTCAGTCGTTGGAAGCGGCGTGGAGACATGCGCGCAACCTAGGGCGCGGAACCGTCGGAAGTCGAGGCCACCGGAGGTCCAACCCAGCAAGCCGTAGAACGGTCGGCCGGGGCGCGTCCTGCGCCCCGGCCGTAGTCCTCACCGCCCGGTCAGCCCCGGGGGCCGGGTCCGAGCTCCCGTCGCCTCAGCGCGGCGCGGCCGTCCTCTCCGCCGGCTGGGTGTCGATTCCCAGCAGCCCCGCGATCACCGGATCGAAGGGACTCGACCCGGGCGGCGCCGGAGCCAGCGCGCTGCAGAGGATCGTGTCGGCGTAGAAGTCGATGTCGACACTTCCGTACCCGAACGTGACGTTCCGCTGGTTCGTGCGGAAGCTCGCGACGCACGGGATGTCCGAGACGCTGACTGCATAGGAGCCCGGGGGGAGTCCGCTGAAGTAGTAGGATCCGTAGGTGCCCGTCGTGTACGTCGTGTTCACTGGACCGCTCAGCTGGACCGTGGCCCCGGACACGTAGTTGTAGCACGGTGTCCCACTGCTGTAGCACAGGTACAGCGTCCCCGAGATGCTTCCGGGCCCCGGAGAAACCGAGAACACGTTGGACGGACTCGAGCATCCCGTCGAGTTGCAGGCCAGGACGCGGTAGTACGTCGGATCTCCGGGGAACGGGCCCGACTCGTCGTAGTAGGGATAGTTGGCCGGCGATGTCCCGGTGACCGAGAATGGGCCTGAGGACGACGTGCTCCGCTCGATCTGGAAGTAGGTCTCCGACGTGCTGTTGTCGGTCCAGTAGAGATACAGCGGCCCATCGAAGCCCCCGTCCAGTCCACTCGGCGCCGCCGGCGCCGTCTGGAAGGCCTCCACCCGGCTGCGCACCACCCCCCCGACCCCGTTGTCGGCCGCCACGCGGTAGTAATAGCTGGCACCATCGGGGGCGAGTCCGTTGAGCGAGCTCTGGATGCCCACGTTGTCGACGCCCGCGCCCACGTCCTCGGGGGGCGTGCTGCTGTACTTGCCCATCGTCGGATCCGTCCCCCACTCGAACCACGCGGTCGCCGCCGCACCGTTCGGGTTCACCGTACCTCGAATGGTCGCGTTGGTGGATCCCACCGAGCTCGGCGAAATCGCGTCCACCGTCGGAGGCGCCGGTGCGAGGGTGGCGAAGCTCGCGATCGAACCCGTCTCCGTCCCGCCGTCGTTGGCCGCAACAGCACGGAAGTAGTACGTCGTCGAGGGGTCGAGCCCCTCCAGCGTCTCCGAAACCGTTTGCGGCGTCGTCCCCGAGCCCACGTCCTGGTGCGTCGTCTCCGTGGACGAGGCGAGCGCCGGGTCGGTGCCCCACTCGAACCACGCCGTCGTGGGCGTCATGTTCGGGTTCACCCGGGCGTGCAGCGTGGCCGAGTATACGCCGATCCCCGTGGCCGGGTCGGTTGCCACCTCCGGTGGCAACGCCACCACCTCCACCGTGGCCGTGCCCACGACGGCCTCCACCGTGGCCGAGATCGTCACCGTGCCTGCCCGATGGCCGCTCACCAATCCGCTCTGGTCCACGGTGGCCACCAGGTCGTCGCTCGAGCTCCACGTCGCGGTCGAGCCGGGGATGGGGTTGCCCAGCCCGTCCTTCGCCATGAAGGAGAGCTTGACCGTGGCGCCGACGTCGATCGAGCTGGACGGCGGTGTCACGTCCACGCTCGCCGCCACCACGTCCACGAGCACCTGGACGTCGCTGGAGAACGAGCCGTAGGACGCGCGGAGCTGCCCCTGACCCTGGGCCACGGCGACCACGGAGCTGGTGCCTCCGCTCGCCTGGACGGACACGATCTGGGGGGTCAGGGACTCCCAGCTCAGGTGCAGGCTCTCGGCGACGTCGCCGGTGATGAAGAGCACATCGCCGGTGAGCGGCCTCGTCTCACCAATGGAGGTGAGCGGCGCCAGCGACTGCGGCACGGAGATGCCGGCGGCCACCGGGACCAGCGTGAGGTCGGCGTGGGCCACGTCGTTGGGCACCAGCGTCAGCGACGACGTGCCGCGGAAGAGTGGGTCGGTATTGCGCAGCAGCGTGACGTCCAGCGTGGCCTGCGTCTCCCCCTGGATCAGGACGCTGATGGGGATGCGCGTCTCCGTCTGTGGGTCGAAGGGAACGGATTGCTCGAAGAGCGCCGCGCCCCCCTCGGGCGCGAGCCGGATATGCATGGCCGTGACCTTGTCGAACGCGGCGGCCTCCCCCCCACCCTGCTCTGCCTGAAGCGTGATGGCGAACGAAAGGTCGACGGGGCGGCCCCGGCCGTCCGGGTTCGTGGGACCGTTGCCGTCGCACCCGGCCACGAGCGCGAGCAGCGCCGCGAGCGTCGCCTTCCGGGCCGTGGCCGTGAGCGGCCGACGCGGGCTCACGATCCACCTCCGACGCGCGCCGTGAGTCCGACCTCGAAGCCGAGCAGCCGGCTCGAGTCACCCGTTCCCACGTCGAGGCTGCCGAAGTGGACCCGCGCCGACGGAGCGAACACGTTGCGCCCGCTGCGGAATTCCAGCGCGGCACCGACGCCCAGGTCGAAGCCCTGGCCCGTCGAATCGGAGCGGCGCAGCACGCGGATCTCGGCGTCGGGCTGCAGCACCGCGGTGCCGACGGGCATCCGGAGACCGCCGCCGAGGAGGAAGAGGTTCTGTGACACGGAGGGCAGCGCGATGGGCAGCTGCCCGAGCAGCGTGCTCCCCTGCCGGTGGGTCACGCTGGCGTAGGCGATGCCGCTCGACGCCGGGCCCATGGGGAACGCCAGGCTCGCCAGCCCCTGGAAGCGGTCGCCCGACTGGAAGAGGTTCGTGCCGTCCACCTGGTCCTGCCCGTAGCGGTGGTACGTCACCTTGAAGGATGCCTTCGAGGCTTCCCCGACGGTCGCGTCCAGCGCCCCCACGATCCGAACCAGCCCACCGGGCCGGTACGCGAACTGCCCGCCGTCCAGCGGCTGGAACTCCCGGCCGGCGATGTAGCCCACCGAAAGACCGGCGCCCACGGGCCCCAGGGGCCCCGCCACCGACGCGTTCACGCCGCCCCCGCCTCCGGTGCCCCAGTTCGAGACGCGGAAGGGAAGGAGGTCCGAGGCCATGGCGCCGGCGACGATCGACTCGTCCAGCGTCTGGGTCTCCTTCCCCGTGGGCGCGATGACGACCGCCGTGAAATCGAAGTACAGGTTCGGCGAGAAGGTCAGGCTCACCTGCGTGTCCGTGAGCCCGGAGATGTCGAGCTGGTCGAGGCTTCCGCGGCCCATCGTCCCCTTCGCGAACGCGCCGCTCACGCCCAGCGACAGGCGATCGACGAGGGGCACGGCCGCGGAGAAGTGGAGGGAGATCAGGCGGAGGCTCTCGATCCCCACCGTCGCGGCCTTGTCGAAGGAGTAGCTCTGGAAGTAGGCGGCTGCGCCCACCGACGCGTCGCGGGCCTGCCCGGCGAGGGGCGGCACCGCTAGGGCGGTGGCGAGGACCGCGAGCGTGAGGACCCTGCCCGACCGCGGGCGGACCGACGTGGGCGCGCTCACTGGTCACCTCCCGGGCGGCGGATGATGATCTCCACGACGGATCCCGACGTCTCGACGCCCTCCCGCCCCAGGAGCTCGGGGACGGGGTCCCGCCCCAGGATCCCGGGCAACAGCCCCTCGATGTCCGTGAACGACGTCAGGCGCGTTTGCCACTGCGCGTATGCGTTGGTGGCGGCGGATGGGACGTTCGCCAGCTCCGAGCGCACGAGCGAGCCGAGGTCCATGCCCTGGGCGACGATGAGGGACTGGGTCTGCTGCAGCGCCTGGCCGGCCGCCGTGAAGCCGGGATCCAGGCGCTGCGCCTGCTGGAAGAACGTCGCGGCGTCCTGATACCGGCCCCCGTCCTGCGCCTCCAGCCCGAGGCCGAAGGCCAGGAGCGCGTCCAGGTTCTCCGTGGGCTGGTGCAGCACCGCCTCGCGCTCGGCGGGTGTGAGCTCGATGCCCATCTCCTGGAAAAGGCCGAGCGCCATCTGGTTCTCCATGTCGAAGAAGCGCTGGGCCGGGTCGCGCTCCGAGAGGGGCTCGCCCGAGGGCGGGACCGAGTCCCCGACCGGCACCACGACCGCTTCCATCACGAGCTCGGATTCGTCGCCGTCGAGCACGCCCTGGACCACGCGTCCCGCACCGAGGAGACGGCCGCTGCGTGCCGCCGTGGCCGGGTCCACCCGTCCCTGGCCGCTCAGCGCCATCTCGTCCACCAGGAGCTGGACGCGCAGCCGCTCCAGCACGCGCAGGCGGCTGGACTGGGCGAGGTCGTTGGTGAGCATCTCGGCCAGCGCCCTCCCGAGGGGGCGGAGCCGTTGGTCCGGGCCCTGATACGAGAAGGGGAAGACGCCCACCGTCCTCGGCTCGGGAGGCGTGGACGCCAGCTCGCTCTCGCGCTGCAGGGCCGCCGTCACCGAGGCCTGCAGGGCCCGGCGCCGCACCAGCTCCAGGCGCCGCTCGATCTCACCGCGCAGCGAGCCCTGAGGGTTCTCGTCCAGGTATCTGCGGTACATGGCCACCGCGCTGGAGTCCGCCCCGGCGTCGTCGTAGACCAGCCCGAGGACGGAGACGGTCTCCGCGGCGGAGGGATCCAGCGCGTAGGCGGCCTGGAGCACCCGCTGCGCGTCGTCCAGGCGCCCGGCGGCGCGGTAGGCCGCACCCAGGCGGACCCGGACGTCGACGTCGGACGGGTTCGCCGCCGCCGTGCGCTCCAGGGCCGGGATCTGCTCGGGCCCCGGAACGCGGGGCCCGCCCAATCCACCGCTGGCGCAGCCCCACGACGAGCCTGCCAGGAGGAGGAGAAGAGCGAGCGAGAGGGAGCTCCGGGAGGAGCCGGGAGAGCCTGGGAGAGCCATGGTAGCCTCGGACCTATCGAGGAGAACGTGCCCCTTCGTACCTGCCGACGCGACCGTCTCACGAGGCCGTAACCTCTGATGACCCAGGCCGTTCGGGAGGACACCGAGCCGGGTAACGCGGAACATCATAATACGGATGACGCTATTCACCGGGCAACGATGGATCTACGCGAAAACCTTTCCGCCCACTCCGGGAAGCCAGATATTGGAGACCATACTCCTGCACCGCCGCGCCGGGGGCTGGACCGGCGGCAACAACGCAACAGGAGCATTCCAGGAGGTCGTATGGGACGCAGGCTAGCAACCGTCACGTTGGCCGTCGCGCTGGTGCAGGCCGCGTGGACCACCGCGCTCGGCGCCCAGGAGAGCACGCAGGATCGCCGCCCAGGCGTCGCCGTGCTGAGGTTCGACAACGGAGGCTCCCACGGCGAGAACGCCGAGGAGGGGGACTTCGCGGCGCTCGAGGTGGGGCTGCAGCAGATGCTCCTCACCGAGCTGGCGCAGAATTCCCACCTGCGCATCATCGAGCGGGGCCGCCTCAACGATCTCCTCGCCGAGCAGGACCTGGCCGCCCAGGGGCGGGCGGATCAGGCGGGCGCAGCCCAGATCGGCAAGCTGGTCGGCGCACGCTACGTCGTGCTGGGGAGCTTCACGGACCTCTTCGGCCAGTTCCGCATGGACACCCGAGTGGTGGACGTCGAGACCGGGGAGATCCTGAAGACCGAGACGGTGCGGGACCGGCGGGAGAAGATTTACGACCTGCTGGTGGACCTCGCGGGGCAGATCGTGTCCGACGTCGACCTGCCGGCCCTGCCCGCCCAGGCGACGGAGAGCCGCAAGTCCAAGAACATCCCGCCGGAGGCAGTCACGCTCTTCTCGCGGGCGCAGGTGTTCCAGGACGGAGGGCACACCGATCGGGCGATCGAGCTCTATCGGCGGCTGACGGACGAGTTCCCGGACATGGTGCAGGCGAAAGAGGCTCTGGAGCAGCTGACGGGCACGACGGGTCCATGACCGGTTGACCCGGCAGCCGGGTCAGCCCCCCTGCAGCAGGCGGATCGCCTCGGGCGCGGGCACGGCGAGGAGCGTCCTGCCCACATCCGTATCGGTGCCGCCGACCAGGACGCCGACCACCCGGCCGTCGCGGTCCAGGACGGGGCTTCCGCTCGCGCCCTTCTCTCCGTAGCCCTGTACCTCCAGCAGCTCGCCCCGGTTGCCGCTGATGACCCCCGCGGTGAGCAGGGGCCGCACCAGGCCGGCCGAGCCTTCGGGCGGCCGGCCCCCGAGGGGAAAGCCCAGCATGGCCACGGGTGAGCCGGAGGCGAGGGTGTCCGTACGCGCATTGAAGCCGAGCACGACAGGGATGTCCCCCTCGAGGCGCTCCACCTGGACCAGCGCCAGATCGGCCGTGGAGGACACCCGTACGACGTGCGCCGGCCATACCTGCCGTGAGTCGGCGAACTGGATGCCGATGCGTCGGGGACGCTCGCTTCCGTCGGGGCCGGCCACCACGTGCCGGTTCGTCATCAGGATGCCCGAGGGCGAAACGCCGAAGGCGGTGGCCGTCACCACGCCTTCGGGCATTTCCACGTAGATCTGCGCCGTCCCCCGGCGCGTCACGCTCTCGATCTTCGCGAAGTCGAGGGATGCCGCGAGCTGTTGACGTTCGAGCGCCACAGAAACGCTCTGCAGACGCTGGCGCAGGCGGGTGACTTCGTCGTCATCGAGGCCGTGGTCCTCGGCGGACTGGAGCGACGTCCGCAGCGAGCGTACCTCGTTCTGCGATTGCTGGAGCGCCTCCAGGAGCCCGGACACCCGTAGCTGGAGCGACTCCACGTTCTGGTTCTGGTTCCGTTCGAGGCTGTCGTTCCGGGCCCGAAGAGCGGCCGTGCGCGTCTGCGCCACCGAGAGGATGCTGTCCATCCGGGCTTCCAGCGCCGCGCGCTCCCGCTCCCAGTCCTGGCCGGTGGCCAACCGCCCGGCCACGTAGAAGGCGCTGGACAGGACGGAGAGCGCCACCACGGCGACGACGACCGGAACCCAGGGGAACCGCCGACCGGAGCTCGTGGCCTCGGGCCCGACCGACATCTGCATGGTCTCGGGCGGGTCCGCGCTCGTCCGGAACACCAGGAGGGGCCCCCCGGCCCCGAGGCGGATGCGGTCACCGTCGGCGAGGACGCGATCCCCTTGCCCCACAGGTTGCTCGTTGACCCAGGTGCCGTTGGTGCTCCCCAGGTCCCGGACCGCCCACACACCGGACGAGGGAACGAGGAGCGCGTGGCGCCCGGAGACCGTGAGGTCCGTCCGAGGATCGAGCCGAAGCTGCGCATCGCCGTGTCGACCCACCGTTACGGGCGTGTCGCCCAGGCGATGGACGGCGCCCGCCCGGCCTCCTTCCAGAACCTCGATCCAGGCGTCCATGCGCGGCCCTCTACCCGCCTCCAGCCAACTTGCGCAGGTAATCCCGGTAGTTCACGTCGTTCGGTGCCGCACTCGTGGCGCGGCGGGCCCAATCCAGCCCCTCGTCGAGCTCCTGCAGCTCGACGGCCGCCTGCGCGTGCGCATAGGCCGCCCGGGCCCGGATGCTGTCCGGCAGGTACGTGGCCTCCCACAGCGAGCGGGTCGTGTCCTTCACCGCCCGTCGCGCGCGCGTCGCCTGGGCGGCGCCGAGGTTGTTCGTGACGATGTCGTCGAGGATGAAGAGCTGGTTCCACGCCTGGTCGTTGGCCTGCTTCGGCGTGAGCCGCGTGGGCGGCTGGGGCTGGGGCTGCGGCGCCGCGCGCTCCACGTCCAGCGTCACCTGCACGGTGTCGGCAGGCCCGCCGTCCCACCCCACCACCACGGCCGCCGTGTAGCGTCCCGGCGAGGAGGGCGGCCGACCGGGCTCCACCACCACGGCGGTAGGCGTGCTCGTCGCCTCCAGCCTGGCCGACAGCCACCCCTGCGCTCCCCCCGCGGGATACGTCACGTTCGAGAAGAGGGTCTGGCCGGCCCCACCGTCGCCCGTCACGTCCACCGATTGCGCGCCCGGTGTCGAGCCCCCCGGCGGGACCGTGAAGGCGATGGAGCGCCGTCCGAGGCGGGGGGCCTCCGCCACGGCCATCGACGAGACGGTGACCTCGGTCACCCCTCCGATGGAGCCCACGGCCGCCCGGATGGACGTCGTCCCCGCCTGTAGCCCACGCACCGTCCCCGCTGCGTCCACGGACGCCACGTCGGGACTGCTGCTGGTCCACTGCACGCTCGCGTCCGGCAACACGTCGCCGCTCGCATCGCGTACGGTGGCGCTCATGCGCCCGCTCTCGCCCACGGCGAGCTCGAGGGATGGCGGCACGGTGACCTCGGCCGGCTCGGGGCCCGACCGCGACAGCATGGCGACCGCGACGACGCCGACCACCACCACGGCGCCGCCGGCGAGGCCCAGGGGCATCCAACGCGGTCGCTCCCGCTTCGGGGCGGGCGGCGTGGCACGCGGCGCAAGCGTCGGGTCGCCGCGTGGGGCCACCACCGTCGCGGGAAGCTCGTCGGCGGGCGCCGTCCTGGGCCCAGCCGCCACGACCATCGTCGCCCCGTCGGTGGGCGCGGCCGCACTGGAGGAGGCCGCCTCCCCGTACACCGCGTCCCAGAGCTCCCGCGCGAACTGCCCTGTGTCGGCCGGCCGGTTCTCCCGCTCCCGGGCGAGGGCGCTATCCATCACCGCCTGCAGCGCCGGGGAGAACTGCGTGCCGGGCGCCACCTCCGAGAGCTTCATCGGATCGCGGGTGAGGCGATCTACCATCAGCTCCTGGGTCGACCGGCTGCGGTAGGGGAGATCTCCGGTGATCATCCGGAAGAAGACCAGCGCCAGCGAGTACAGGTCACTGCGCCCGTCGAGGGGATCCCCCGTGAGCTGCTCGGGGCTCATGTACTCGGGTGTGCCGACCACGAACCCCAGCCGCGTGACCCCCTTCTCCTCTCCCTCGGCGGAGCCCTTGGCGATGTCGAAGTCGACGACCTTCGCCAGGTCTCCGCCGTCCCGGTCCCGGGTGATCATGATGTTGTCGGGCTTCATGTCCCGGTGCACGATCCCGAGGTCGTGCGCGGCCTCCAGCGCCGAGGCGGCCTGGATGGCGATGCGCGCTGCCCGCTCGAGCGGCAGGGGCCCCTCCCGCTTGAGGAGGCTCGTCAGGCTCTCGCCGTCCACGAGCTCCATCGCCAGGAACTGCAGCCCGTCCGACGTGTCGCTGAAGTCGTAGACCGTGCACACGTTGACGTGGCGGATGGCGGATGCATTGCGCGCACCGCGGGCGAAGCGTGCCACGGTCTCCGGATCGCGGGAGAGGGACCCGCGCAAGACCTTGATGGCGTCCCGGCGTCCGATCTTCAGGTGCTCCCCGACGTACACGGCGCCCATGGCGCCCCAGCCCAGGAGCTTGACCAGCCGATAGCGCCCCGCGAGGACGGTACCGACGAGACTCTCGGGGGTCTGCCCCTCTCCGGGTTCGGTTCCTGGCGGGGTGGATTCGGCCATGGACGAGCGTGTGGGGAACGAGATGAGCACGGCGACGCCGGCGGGCGCCAGAAGGCGCCGAAAACACTAGGCCCTGTGACGGACGGGCGCCAGTGAGCCGTGCGTCGCGCGCCCTTCGAGGCCGCGCTTCTCTGGCGTAGTCGTCCGTTTTTTCGTATTGGGTAGTACCCACAGCCCACGTGCGACCCGGTGGCATGATACCCCAAGAACGAACCGTAGTCTTCTCCGATATCGCCGGTAGCACCGGCATCATGGAGACGGTGGGCGACGTGCAGGGCCACGAGGTCGTCGCTTCGGTGCTGGAGTGTCTGGCCGAGGTGACGAGCCGGCACCGGGGCTATGTCGTGAAGACGATCGGCGATGAGATCATGTCCGCATTCGAGAGCCCGGCCGACGCGCTGTCCGCCGCGGTCGACATGCAGCGGGCGCTGAAGGTGCATCCGCCCATGCACGGGGTGCAGCCGAAGGTGCGCATCGGCGTGCACGGCGGCCCGGTTCTCGTCGAGAACGGTGATTTGCACGGGGACGTGGTGAACACGGCCGCCCGGGTGGTCGCCATGGCGAAGGGGGACCAGATCCTGACCACCGAGGACACCCTACTGTCGGCCGGTCCCGCTGACCTGGCGCAGCGCGATCTGGGGGAGCACCCCATCCGGGGAAAGGACGCGCCGATCCGGCTGAAGGAGGTGCTGTGGGAGGTGGATCTCGCGGGGCTCACCACGGTGATGCCCAACCCCGTCGCGATGATCGAGGTAACGCTCGACTTGCGCGCGGGTGGCGACACGCTCTCCTTCACCGCGTCGCACCCCGCTCCGATCACGATCGGCCGCGGTGAGGGCAACACCATCGAAGTCCAGGACGCGGCGGCGTCCCGGTCGCACGCGTCGGTATCGGTGCGGCATGGACGCTTCTACCTCGCAGACCACAGCACCAACGGCACCTTCGTGCGCCCGAGGGGAGAGGACGAGATCTTCGTGCATCGAGACGAGGTACTGCTGCGTGGCAAGGGCTCCATACGCCTCGGACGCTCCCTGATGGAAGCGGACGGCTCGGTCCTGGAGTACGGGGTCCGAGGGGGACTGCCGGTTCCGGTATCGTGAGCCTCTTCCGCCGGAACGACTCGGGCATCAGGCTGGCCGTGTCCGCGCTGACGGACGTCGGCCGGTCACGCGACCACAACGAGGACCGCTTCCTGGTGGCGGACCTCACCACCCGCGACACGTCGGTGCAGAACGGCTCGCGCCCGTCGGAGCTGGGGCCCCGGGGCTCCCTCCTGCTGGTCGCGGACGGGATGGGCGGCGCGGCGGCGGGCGAGATGGCCAGCCAGATGGCCGTCGACCTCATCTTCGAGCAGCTCGCCACCAGCTGGTCCTCCGAGACGGACGACAGCCCCGATCTCTTCGCGCTCAGGGTGCGCGAGGCGGTCGAGCGCGCCAACGCGCGCATCCACGCCGTGTCGCAGGAGCAGCCCCACCTGCAGGGGATGGGGACGACGGCCACGCTCGTGGGGATCCTCGGGCCTCGTCTGCTCCTCAGCCAGGTTGGGGACTCGCGTGCCTACCTGATCCGCGACGGCGTCGCCGTCCAGATGACGCGGGACCAGTCGTTCGTGCAGCACCTGCTCGACACCGGACGCGTCAGCGAGGCGGAGGCCTACGAGATGGCGCCCCGCAACGTGATCCTGCAGGCCCTCGGGCCGAGCCCCACCGTCGAGGTCGTCCAGCACTGGCAGCCCCTGCTGCGGGGCGACATGGTCCTGCTGTGCTCCGACGGCCTGTCGGGGGTGGTGACCGCAGATGACATCGCCGGGATCGTTACGTCGACGGACGCCCTTCCCAAGGCGTGCCAGAAGCTGATCGACCTTGCCAACGAACGTGGCGGGCCCGACAACATCACCGTCATCCTCGCGCGGATGACGGGGGACGGGCTGATGGCGGCGGGCGACGTGGAGGGGGGGGCCTAGACTTCGGCTCCGGGCGTGGCGCCTATCCCAGGGCGAGCGCACCGTACACGCGTCCGCCGAGCCGCCAGCCGCTCCAGCGTCCGGTCGGCACCGCCCCCTCAGCCGCCGAGGATCGCCCGTTGCACGCTCCCGCGCGCCCGCGTCTCGAAGAGTGGACGGCCCGGGTTCGCAAGGGCGAGCTCCAGCGCGGCGACCGTGCGCTGGCGCTGGCGCCCCGAGACGAGCGCTTCCATGAGCGCTCCCGGCGCCAGTGGCTTGCCCAGCAGGTAGCGCGTGCCGGCCGAGAAGGCGGCTCCGTTCGCCGCCCACCAACCAGCCACGAGGTCCGGGTCGGGCCACGGCAGATCCTCGTCCGGGTCCATGGACACGTCCTCGTCCTCGGGGTCTTCCGTGGGGCCCGCCTCGAACCCCTCCGGCCACTCGCCCTCCAGATCCAGCAGGGCAAGATCCACACCGGTGAGCGTGCTGAACGCCTCGCCGGCCAGGCGGGCGACGTCCTTGACCTTCATCATCTCCAGGAGCCACGGAACGATCGCCGGGTCGCCGGTCGCACCCGCCACCTGGAGCGCCAGGCGGCGGTGGGCGTCCTCGGCGGCCAACTGCTGCGTCCAGGCGTGAGCTTGAGCGAGGGGCATACGGCGCGCGGCAAGGTCCACGGCCCGCACGGCCTTCGGGCCTCCCTCGAAAGCGGCGGTCGCGAGAGGATGGATCGCGCCGCCGTCGCCCAGCAGCGCGCCCGACCAGGCGGCCCACAGGCGGGCGTCCGGGTCGTCAGCGGCGTAGTGCGCACGGCAGTGGGAGAGCAGATCCTGGCGGCCCAGCTCGCCGGCGGCCTTCAGCGCCCGCGCTTTGAGCGCGGCCTCGCCCAGGGCGATGGCTTCGCCCAGCACCTGGCCGGGGTCGTGCCGGCGGGCCGCGGCGCCGCCCAGGGCGATCCGGCGCACCATGGGATCCTCCGAGGCGAGCAGCCGGGTGATCCACGGGATGGCGCGCTCGCGCGACAACCAGCCCAGCGCCGAGATCGCACCCCTGGACAGCTCCGTCGACGACGTAGCGACCGCCAGCGCCTCCCCGAGGCGCTCCTCACTCTCGACCTCGAGCGCGAGAAGGGTCGCGGAAAACACCTCTCCCGGCTCCTCCCACGCGAGCTCCTCCCGGATCGAGGCCCACCCCGGGTCGCCGGCGACGCGCAGGCCGTCCAGGTGCGCCTCGACCCTGCCGTCGAGCTTGGCGAGGTCCTTCAGGTCGTAGTGGGGCGCCCAGACGGCGAGGTCCCTCAGAAGCCACTGAAAAGCGGCTTCTTCCGCGTGCTGGGAGAGGACGAGAGGGATGGAGGTCATGGCGAAGGCGATCCTCCTACACGATCGGGTGACCGAAGGAGTACCGCACGCCGGGACGGTATTGATTCTCGTCCAGACCCTCCAAGAAGCTGCCGATCACGCTCGCGATGGCGTTCGGATCGATCCGCCGATTGTCATAGAACTCCGTACAATCCCAACCAGTCGCGGCCTCGAACCTGTGACGGAGGAGGAGGAAGGACACGCGCAGGTCTTCGAGGTCCACCTCCTTGTCAAAGCACATTTCCCACATCTTCTCGGCCAATTGCGGAACGTCATAGGCTCGTCCCCGCCAGACCTGAGCAGCGTCACCGCCGATGGAATCCCTCAGCCGCACGAAGGCGTCGCTGACAAGCTCCATGTACCGTTCCCGCGAGTACTCCTCCGGTGAGGCAACCGCGCCGGGTTCAGCCTCGAGGAGGCTGGACATCCCGAATCCGATCGATTCCCGATCGACTTGCCGCTCGGCCACGGACCATGCGCGCAGCATATCCGGGACGAGCGAGAGGTGACCGGCGGAGCGGATGGCCCAGCATGCCTCGAGGCGCAGGTAGTCGGACCTTCCGGTCAGCAGGCTACGAAGCGCCGACCAGTCCACGTCCGTGCCGGCATCTGCCAGCAGGGCGACAGCACCTCGGATGAGCATCGGTGGGGACTCTGGGACCAGCACTCCTGCTAGCCGCCCGACCGCACTCCTGTCACCCAACTTCGCGTGCTCCAGAACCGAGGCGAGCACGATCCAAGCGTCCGCCGATGCCAGTGACCGGTCGGAAGTCAGGTCTTCGGAAGGCATCGTCGCCAGGCGATACCCTCGACGATCCCAGATGAAGGTTCCCTCCATGAAACTAGGAGGCTGTCCGTCCATCACCGCGCTCCCGGGATACGTCTTGACGTCATTAGATGCCGAGCCGCTTTCGGTGGGCCTGGATTCGCCGGCCCTGCTGTAAGCTCAACTTCGATTCGATCGCTTCACATTCGGGTCCGACGACAGCGAGATTCCCGTTGCCGGTGGGACATCCGCCTGCCGCCTTGGGGACGCGATGGCCCACGTTGGTGGATGGGGCCAAGCCGTTCTCCTGATAATACTCCGGGCGGTACTCATCCCACTGCGTTTCGATTCGATCCTTCTCCTTCTTGCTTGCGATGTAGTACTTGTTGCAGGGCGGCTCCGGTAGGAGACCCCCACACCCCTTCTCTCGGGCCTCCTTCAGGACGGCTTGGGCCTGCGGGGTGTTGTAGAACTCGTCTTCAGTGACTTCTGGACCTTTGGAGTGCTTTTCGTTTCCGCAGCATTCACATACGTCATGCGCCTCGCCCCACGCCTCGATCGCGGCGAGGAACATCTCATCCATGTAGAGCATCGGAGGCGCGTTGCACGGCAGACAGGCGTGGTTGTGGGTGGTCAAATCGAAGTGGCGGACAACGTTCTCCCCCTCCACTTTCACATCCATAGACCACGCGTTGAAGTACACCTTTCCTCGGTTGACGCTCGTCACGACGCCCTTCTTGGCTGCCGCTCCTGCCTCGTCGCCAGTGCTCTTCTTGAAAGACGACTTGTTCTTTAACATTACCTCCTTGTTCGAGATCTTGACCTTCTTGCTCCCGCCGTCCGTGTCGCTCGCCATCCCTGTGTTGGGGTACGGGATGGGCACGCCTGGCGGGGTCGCCGGACTCTCCGGCGGAGTCATGCACACGTCGGGGAATGCACAAATCGACTTTCCACTTCCCGCCTTGCAGGAAATCTCCCGTCCATTCGCGTAGACCTGATTCGCCATCAGGCTTCAGCCCTCGACGCTTCAACGAGAAACGCCGCCCGCTCTGCGCCGTCATTTGCGACCTGCGCGATGGCTCTCGGACCGGGGGCGTACTCCTTCTCCGCGGCGGCGCAGGCCACGGCGAGCATCATTAGCGGCGCTGCCGCGCCTGTCTCACCGACGCAGTCCGCCGGGTGCCAGATGTCGAACTCCTCCTTCCTTGTCCGAAGCACCCGCGTCACTGCGAGTGCAGCCTCCTTGAAGCCGTACTGCTCTCCGCTCACGTCGGCGATCCTGTAGTCAGCCTGACCCAAGACCCAGGAGGCATCGACCAAGGCACTTTGGAAGGCCTGTACCATCCCCTCAGCCCGGGTGGGCTGTCCCGACCCGCGCGGCGCGGGCTCGAGCCCGTATCCGACACCGGTGCAGCGCAACGCTCCGCCGGACCCGACCGGGCCGATCAGCGCCGCCGCTGCTCCCTCTCCAGGGATGAAACCGTCCGAGTTGACTGGGGTGAGGAGTCGATGTTGACGGTAGTAGGCATCGAGGGAGCCCGCTACCAGCAGTGAATCCACTCCGGCAACGATGCAGTGTGGGATCCGCTCCGCCAACACGCGTCGCGTGTAGTCGAGGGCCTGCACGCCACCGACACGGCCGTTGGCGAAGACGCGGGACCAAGGGTGGAAACGGACCCCGAGGCGCGCTTCGATGTCTTGGATCAACGTCTCGTCGAGTCCTGCGAGCCTACCTGGACGGGTCTCCTCGGCCACGGCGAGGAACAGGGGCACGTCGGCCGGCGGCGTGCGTCCGAGACCCTCCATGCCCTCCTCGAGGGCCGGGATGACCATACGCAGCAGCTTCTCCCGGCCCCGCCACGAGTCCTGGAGCGGCACCTCGCACCCCAGCAGCCACTCGCCGTCGAACATGAAGCGAGTCTCCTCGAACGCAGCGATACCAGAGCGGATCGCGGCGCATGCGGCCGGCGCGTTCAGACCGACACCGGTGACCATGCCGGTACGCACAACTTCGACGGCGCTCACGCGCGCCCCCCCGGGCCCGGACGCTTCAGCTGAAACGGCGCCTGCCCCATCTGGGCCCTCCCGGACCGGAACCACGCGGGACTCACCCCTCACCCTCGGCCGCCCGGGCCGCCACGAGCGCTCCGAGCCCCGGGTAGTACTCCTTCCCGAGCGCCCGCGCCCGATACCACCCGCGAGCCATCCTCCCCACCACGCACTGGTTGAGCTCGAAGATGTTCTCCTGCAGCGGCCGCGAGGCCCTCCACACCACCATGAAGCGACCCAGGTCGGGCTCGATGATGATCGTGTCGATCACCGCGTACATCGTCTCGCGTTGGAACTCGCGATCCGTGAACTCGACGGGCACGTCGGAGGGGGGGATCTGGAAGACCGTGCGGCCTTCCGGCGTCATCCCCGTCACCTCCACCCACTCGCCGCCCTGCGGGTAGTCCATCTGCTGGTCGGGCGGCGCGCTCTGGAAGTAGAGGGGGTCGAAGTCCGCCGGGAGGAAGGGGAAGACGTTGTCGGTCCATTCCTGATCGTACGTTCCGGCGAAGGGGTAGCGGCCCTCGAACTGCCTGCCGACGACGCCGAGTGACATCGGGCGGTGCGACCCGGTCCGACCGTCGATGGGCTGGCCGAGCTCGGCGGTGTTGGGTAACGGCTGGCCGACGACCACGCCGCCAGAGAGCGGGTAGTAGCCCACACCGACCGGGTTGGCCATGAACGGGTCCACGCGCTCGGCGTCCTCGGGATCCACGTCCACCCCGCCCCACGCGCGGTCGTACGTGATCGGCACGCTGGTGAACGGCTGGGGCTGGCTGGGCTGCGGCCCCAGGGGGCCGTTCTCCCACACCCGATCGCCGACCACGTTGAAGAACTTCTGGATGGGACCGACACGCAGGCCCACGGTGACCTCGTACACGGGTCGGCCGTATGGTGCCTGCGCGCTCCCGTTCACGAGGACGTCGCAGCGAGGCTTGAAGGGCGCGAACTCCGACTCGTACGTCACGGCCGACAGCCCGGGCTCGCCCGTGAACTCGTCGGCCATGACGAGCGGGACCTGCTCGGCGGCGAGCCTGGCGGAGTGGCCGGGCGGGGGAATCTCGAACGTCCCCTTTACCACGACCACGACCCGCTCGCGGCCGTCGGGATCGAGGCCGAGCGTATAGCCGGCCTCCATGCCGGTGGCTTTCAGCAGCTCCACGGAGCCGACCTCACAGGCAGCACAACCAGGTCGTGGCTCCATTGACCTGCGGCGGCCTGCGGCCGTCCTCAGTCACTTCGCGGGGGAGCGCATGCGCATTGAGAAGATGCATGGTGGCCGCTCAGTTGATCTGCACGGAGCCGCCCTTGAGGCGGTTCACGCCCGACGACCGACTGAGCACGTAGCGGCCGCGGATCAGGACCTTCCCGGCCTTCGTGAGCGTGAGGCTCGCCTTCCCGCACTTGAGCACGATCTCGCGATCGGCCGAAAGCACCAGGCGCTCTCCGTCCACCTTCGCGTCGACGGCGGGCGCGATCTCGTCAGTGGGCGAGACCTCGTGCTGCACGGGCTCCGGATGCTGTATCAGCCCCAGCACGATCGGACGCTCTGGGTCGCCGCGCTCGAAGGCGAGGGCGACCTCCCGGCCGACGTCCGCCTCGGAGGTGTCGGCCGTCGACACCGCGGACAGCGGACCGTCCGTGGGGTTGCCGGGATAGTCCACGAGGGGCTCCGCCCGGTCTCCGGCCCGTACCAGGCGTCCGATCACCACGCCGTCGATGCGCACGGGCGCGCCTGCGGCCTTCACACCACCGCCTGGAAGCGTCGTCTCGGTGCCGTCCATGCCGCCCCTCAGTTCTGGAGGATCTTCTTGCCCTTCATGGTGATGTCCTTCGAAGCCTTCACGTCGATCTTTCCGGAGCCCTTCACGGTGAGGTCCTTCCCGGAGATCTGGATGGTCCCGTCCTTCTTCATGGTGATGCTGGCCTTGCCGGTCTTGATCGTGATCTCGTCGCCGGCGTTGATGACCAGCTTCTTGCCGACGTCCAGGGAGTCGCTCTCGCCCACCTGGACGGAACGGTTCTTGCCGACTTCCAGCGACTGATCCGCGCCTACGTTGGTCGACTCGTTCTTGCCGATGTTCGTGTCCTGGTCGATGCCGACCGTGACGCTCCTCTTGCCGCCGACCGTCGTCTCCTGGGAAGCCCCAACCATGGTCGAGTCGTTGATCCCGACGGTCCGCGATCGGTTCAACGTGATCGTGATCGACTCGTTCTTGCCGACGCTCTCAGTGCGGTCCGCCCCGATGGTGATGGTCTCGTTGTTCCCCACCGTCTCCGTGCGGTCGTTGCCGATGTCGATCTTCTCGTCGTTGCCAACCGTTTCGGTCCGGTCGTTACCGATGTCGATCTTCTCGTCGTTGCCCACCGACTCCGTGCGGTCGTTCTCGACGACGACCTGCTTGTCCTTCTGCGCATGGATGTAGAGCTGCTCGCTCCCCTTCTTGTCCTCCATGCGGATCTCGTTGAAGTCGTCGGTCCCTCCGCCCAGCGAGCTACGGGACTTCACGCCGCTCTGCGTCCGATTCGCCGGCAGCCCGTACGGAACGGTCTGCTCGGCGTTGTAGACGCGCCCGGTGATGATGGGACGGTCGGGATCGCCCTCGAGGAACTCGACGATCACCTCCTGCCCCATGCGCGGGATGTGGACGCCGCCCCACCCCTTCCCGGCCCACGGGTACGAGACGCGCACCCAACAGGAGCTGTTCTGGTCCTTTCCTCCCTGGCGGTCCCAGTAGAACTGGACCTTCACCCTACCATACTCGTCTGTGAAGATCTCCTCTCCGGACTTTCCGACCACGAGCGCTGTTTGGGACCCGTGGATGCGGGGTTTTCGACTTCGCCCCCGTGGCGGCCGGTACGGCGTGGCCGCCGGCATGCAGACGAACGTGTTGCGGTAGTCGAAGGGAGCGGTGTCCCACGATCGGTAGTCTCCCGCCTCGGCCCTGTGCGAGATATGGAGAATCAGGTACTCCTGGTTGGCGTCCGGGCGGTAGTGCTCCGAGAGCGTGAACTTGAATCCGGTCTGGAAGGCCCGGCAGTTACCCGCGCCGCGCACCACGTGTCCGCCACACGCACCCTCTTCGAGGATGAGCTGCGCGTAGCGCTCGCCCTCGCCGAGATCGACGTACTGACCGGGATACGCGTAGACCTCATCCCCCTCCTCGCCGGCCGACGTTTCCAGGTCCAGCGACGGGCGGGTGAAGTCGTAGTCGCGCAGCGTCACCTTGCCCAGGTGCACCGCGGACTCGAGGATGAGCGAGGTGACGACGTCCTCTTCCTGCCACGCACCTTCCTGGGTGGCCATGCGCGCCCTGTCCTGGTCGGGGCACGGATTGCACGTGCTGTTCATGTCCGCGAGGACCAGCAGGTGCTTGTCGTCGGAGTGCTCGAAGAAGTAGAAGATCCCCTCCTCTTCGAGCAGGCGGGACACGAAGTTGAAGTGGCTCTCCCGGTATTGCACGCAGTATTCGCGGGGCGCGTACGTGTTCGAGCACCGGATCTCGTAGTCGGAGAATCCCAGTCCGTCGAACACCTCCTGCACGATGTCGAGCACCGACTTGTTCTGGAAGGTCTTGGAGTCCTGCGACAGCGTCAGGAACCACAGCCAAGGCACGACCTCCGCACCGTAGAAGGTCAGCTCCTCGCGCTGACCCATCTGCGTGAAGCGTCGGATGAGCCCGTGGATCTTCCTCTCTCCGTCGGGGAGCACCACCGTGATCGTCACGGGCTGGCGCAGCAGATCCGCGGGGGCGACCTCGTCCTCCTCCGAGAGGAGCTCCAGCGTGTAGTGATAGGGGATCGACATCCCCTCGTCCCCTTGGAACCGCTGCAGCAGCAGGACGTCGGGACCGAGGGGCGTGTCGATCCGGATTTGGCGACCTTCCTGCGAGATCTTAGCCATCGAACCCCCTCGAACGGGGCATGGATCGGACTTCCCCGATGCGCATCATAACGCCGCCGCCGGACTCTCGGCGCCGGCGGACGTTCCGGAAGCGGACTGACCGTTGTACAGGAATGAGCCGTTCTCGGCGAGACCGATGTGGATCCGGCTCGGCTTCGTCCCGTCGACGATCGACTGGAGCAGGATCGTCGATAGGTCGGGGAGCAACGTGTTCGTGAGGATGTTGTCGATGTTGCGCGCCCCGCTCTCCACCTCGGTGCACCTGCTGGCGATCTCCTCGACGAGCTCGTCGCTGGTGGACAGCTCGATGCGATGGCTCGCGCGCATGCGGCGCTCCACCTTGCCGAGCTTGAGGCGGATGATGGTCCTCAAGGCGTCGTCGCGGATCGGGTAATAGGGCACGATCACGGTGCGCCCAAGGAGCGCCGGCTTGAACACCTTGTCGAGCTCGGGCTTGATCGCCTTCACCAGCCCTTCCGGGCTGGGCATGGTCTCGGGGTCGGCGCACAGGCCCATGAGCTGCTCGGTGGCCGCATTCGTCGTGAGGATGATGATCGTGTTCTTGAAGTCGATCTCTCGGCCCTCGCCGTCCTCCATGCGTCCTTTGTCGAAGACCTGGAAGAAGAGCTCCATTACGTCCGGGTGCGCCTTCTCAACCTCGTCCAGCAGCACGACGGAGTATGGCCGGCGGCGGACGGCTTCGGTGAGCACACCTCCCTCCCCATAGCCGACGTATCCCGGCGGCGAGCCCTTCAGGGTGGAGACCGTGTGCGCCTCCTGGAACTCCGACATGGCGATGGTGATCAGGTTGTGCTCTCCCCCGTACAGCAGGTCCGAGAGGGTGAGCGCGGTCTCGGTCTTGCCGACGCCGCTTGGGCCCACCAGGAGGAACACACCCACAGGCTTGCCGGGGTCCTCGATGCTCGCTTTGGAGGACCGGATCCGGTGGCTCACGACCTCGAGAGCGTGGTCCTGTCCGATGATCCGCTCACCCAGGAACTGCTCGAGCTTGAGCGCCATCGCCACGTCGTCGCGCATCATCTTCCCGACGGGGATCCCTGTCCATCCCGAGATGACCTGTCCGACGAGCTCGCCGTCGACGGACACCGGCACCAGGGGATCTTCCCCCTGGATCTCCTCGAGCTCCGCGTCCAAACGTCTCAGCTCATCGCGGAGCTTGGCGGCGTCGACAGGCGTGGCGTCCTCGCCGCTTCCCTCTGGCTTCTCGGGTTCTTCGTCGGCTACGGTTGTTCCCCTCGCGGTCGTCTCGGCCGCCGCTCCGTCCCCGGACGCTTCGGCGCTCCCCTTCCCCGCTCCGTCCGACGCTGTGGCTTCCAGGCGCTCGTGCGTCTCCCGGATCTTCGCCACGAGATCGCGCTCCTTGTTCCAGCGCTCCTCGAGCATGGCGAGCTCGGCCTGGATGGCCTCACGCTGGGTCGCCAGCAGCTCCAGGCGCTCCGAGTGGTCGATGCCGAGCGTCTCCTCGCGCCGAAGCACGCGCATCTGGACGTCGACGTCCTGCAGACGCCGCATGGCGTTCTCGACGGACGGGGGCGTGGAGCTCTGGCCCAGGGCGAGGCGTGCGCAGGCCGTGTCCAGCACGCTCACGGCCTTGTCCGGGAGCTGCCGCTCGGAGAGGTAGCGCGCCGACAGGCGCACAGCGGCGTCCATGCCGTCGTCCAGGATGCGCACCTTGTGGTGCTTCTCCAGGCTGGGCACGACCCCCCGCATCATGACCTTGCAGACCTCTTCCACGGGCTCCTCGACCTTGACGACCTGGAAGCGGCGCGTGAGCGCGGCGTCCTTCTCGAAGTACTTCTTGTACTCCGACCAGGTGGTAGCCGCGAGCGTGCGCAGCTCTCCGCGGGCCAGCGCCGGCTTGAGGAGGTTGGCGGCGTCGTTCTGCCCCGCCGCTCCCCCCGCGCCGATCATGGTATGGGCCTCGTCGATGAAGAGGATGATCGGCGTCGGCGAGGACTTCACCTCGTCGATCAGGCCCTTGAGACGACTCTCGAACTCGCCCTTGACCCCGGCGCCCGCCTGCAGGAGCGCCAGATCCAGGCTGCGCACGGACACGTTGCGCAAGACGGGGGGCACCTCGCCGGCGGCAACCCGCATGGCGAAGCCCTCCACCACGGCCGTCTTCCCGACGCCCGCCTCGCCCACCAGGATCGGGTTGTTCTGGCGGCGGCGCG
>Ga0307424_1000076_pt1 | contig 42190 bp, 40 predicted proteins | sample SalMarWE160320MG_FD_202157 | JGI IMG/M metagenome (GOLD analysis project Ga0307424, IMG submission 202157) | Salt marsh sediment microbial communities from the Plum Island Ecosystem LTER, Massachusetts, United States - WE1603-20 | ecosystem: Environmental > Aquatic > Marine > Intertidal zone >... | reverse complement strand
ACCGCGACGACCAGCGCCTGGGCGGAGGCGGAGGTGGGGGCCAGAAGCGGGGACGATCCGAACAGGAGGGCCGCGAGGAGCGCGCGGACCCGGAGCGCACCCTTCCGGCGTGGGCGACGGGCCGGCACGGGTCGGTGGCGGTTCACGGGTGCACATACGTTCCAGCCACCGCCGCCTTTCCAGCTCGACGAGCTCCGCACACCTCCCGAACGCCTGGCATCACCACGGTTTCGTGGTAGCTTGTCCACAGTCACGGAAACCCAGGCCGCTCCGCGGCCGTCCAATGGATAAGGGGGATGCCGAGCGGGCGTCCTCGGGAGGTGGGTGCGGTGAGGGCGATGCCCAGGAGCGGACGACACGCATGATCAAGCTCAGAAATATCGAGAAGTCTTTCAAGACCGGCGCGGGGGAGACTTTCGTGCTCCGGCGCATCAGCGCCGACCTCGACAAGGGGGAGTTCGTCACCATCATGGGCCCCTCCGGGGCCGGCAAGTCGACCCTCCTCTCCATCCTCGGGATGCTGGACGGGGATTGGCGGGGGGAGTTCTACCTAATGGGCGAGCCCGTGCACGCGATGAAGCCGAGGGCCCGCATCGACCTGAACAAGCGCTACATCGGCTTCGTGTTCCAGCAGTACCACCTGCTCGACGATCTGACGGTCTACGAGAACCTGGAGATCCCCCTCTCGTACCGGAACGTGAAGCGGAAGGACCGGCAGGCCATCGTGGCCGACGCGCTGGACCGTTTCCAGATCGTCGGGAAGAAGGACCTCTACCCGAGCCAGCTCTCCGGCGGCCAGCAGCAGCTCGTGGCCGTGGCGCGCGCGATCATCGCCGAGCCCACCGTCATCCTGGCGGACGAGCCCACCGGGAGCCTGCACTCCAGCCAGGGGCGCATGATCATGGACCTCCTCGCCCAGCTGAACCGCGAGGGGACCACGATCATCCAGGTGACGCACAACGAGGAGTACGCGAAGTACGGCAATCGGATCATCCAGCTCCGCGACGGCTGGATCGTCGAGGAGTAGGATCCGGCGCGGCCTTCCGGGTGGCGCCGGGGCGCTGCCGCCGACAGACTTCACCATGCCTTCCCGCGTCCTCGTAGCCGACGACCAGCCCGACGTGCTCGAGGCCCTGCGCCTGCTTCTCAAGGGCGAGGGCTTCGAGATCCAGACGGCGAGCTCCCCCGCGGGCGTCCTGCACGCGGTGGAAGCGGGCGACTTCGACCTCGTGCTGATGGACCTCAACTACACGAGGGACACGACGTCGGGGAAGGAGGGCTTCGACCTCCTCACGCAGCTCCGCTCGCTGGACGGCACGCTCCCCGTGGTCGTCATGACCGCCTGGGGGAGCGTCGAGGGCGCCGTCGAGGCGATGCGCCGGGGCGCGAGGGACTACATCGAGAAGCCGTGGGACAACGAGCGGCTGCTGACGATGATCCGCACGCAGGTCGAGCTGGGCCGCGCCCTGCGCCGTAGCCAGCGGCTGGAGAGCGAGAACCGCCACCTGAAGGGGGAAGGCGTCCCCGAGCTGATCGCCGGGTCCAAGGCGATGCAGCCCGTGCTGGACATCATCGAGCGGGTGGGCCCGTCGGACGCCAACGTCCTGATCGTCGGCGAGCACGGCACCGGCAAGGAGGTGGTCGCTCGCTGGCTGCATCACGTGTCGCACCGCTCCAGGAACGCGATGGTCGCGGTCAACGCCGGGGGGTTTAGCGAGGGCGTGTTCGAAAGCGAGCTGTTCGGGCACGTGAAGGGCGCGTTCACCGACGCCAAGACCGAGCGCGTCGGCTGCTTCGAGCTGGCGGACGGCGGCACGCTCTTCCTGGACGAGATCGCCAACGTGCAGCCGAAACAGCAGGCGAAGCTCCTGCGGGTGCTCGAGACCGGGGAGATCCAGCGGGTCGGCTCGTCGAAGGTGCGCAAGGTCGACGTGCGGGTGCTGTCGGCAACGAACGCGAACCTGGGCGAGGCGGTGTCACGGGGCGAGTTCCGGGAGGATCTCCTCTATCGGCTGAACACGGTGGAGATCCGCATGCCCCCGCTCCGCGAGCGGCGTGAGGACGTGCCGCTGCTGGCGCGGCACTTCCTCACCCAGGCCGACCGGCGCTACGGCCGGGAGCTGGAAGGGTTCTCCCAGGCCGCGATGGACGCCCTCATCGGCCATCCATGGCCGGGTAACGTCCGTGAGCTCCAGCACGCGGTGGAGCGCTCCGTCCTGATGGCGCGCGGCAGCCGCATCGAGGCCGCGGACCTGGGCCTGCGGCGACGCGAGGACGGCTCCGTGCTCATGGAGGAGCTGACGCTGGACGAGGCCGAGCGCCTGCTCATCGAGAAGGCGCTGGAGCGCTCCCAGGGCAACGTGAGCAAGGCGGCCGAGGCGCTGGGGCTGAGCCGGAGCGCGCTGTACCGGCGCCTCCAGCGCCACGACCTGGGCGGCTGACCTTGGGCGGCTGGTGGAAGGGCATGAGTCACGACCGGCGGGTCGTGGCGCTGGCCGTGTTCGCCGGCTTGCCGGGGATCGCCGTCTCGCTCGCATTCGTCTGGCTCGAGCCGCTGTCCGCCCGGGTGCAGTGGACGGTGACGATCGCGCTCCTGGGCGCGTGGACGGGCCTGACGGTGGCCGTGCGCGAGCACGTCGTCCGCCCCCTGGGCACGCTCGCCAACATGCTCGCGGCGCTGCGGGAGGGGGACTACTCGATCCGCGCCCGCGTCGAGGATGCCGCCGACCCCCTCTCGCTGGTCTACCTGGAGGTGAACAACCTCGAGGAAATCCTCCGCGGGCAGCGCCTCGGCGCGGTGGAGGCCACGGAGACGCTGCGCAAGGTGCTGGAGGAGATCGACGTGGCCGTGATGGCCTTCGACCACGAGGAGACGCTGCGCATCGTCAACCGCGCGGGCGAGCGCCTGCTCGGCCAGCCGGCGGAACGCCTGATCGGCAAGAAGGCCACGGAGCTGCGCCTGGAGGAGGCGCTCAAGGGCGTGGCCCCCCGCACGCTCGAGATCTCCTTTCCCGGGGGAACGGGCCGCTGGGAGCTGCGCCGCTCCGTCGTCCGCCAGGAAGGCTACCCGCTCCAGCTGCTCGCGCTGTCCGACCTCAGCCGGGCGCTACGCGAGGAGGAGCGGCAGGCGTGGAAGCGGATCATCCGGGTGCTGTCGCACGAGATCAACAACTCCCTGGCGCCGATCAAGTCCATCACCGGCAGCCTGCAGAGCCTCCTCCGCCGAGAGCGACTCCCCGCGGACCTGGACGAGGACGTCCAGCGCGGGCTGCAGGTGATCTCGACGCGGGCGGAAGCGCTCGGCCGCTTCATGGCCTCGTACGCGAAGCTGGCGCGCCTGCCCCAACCGGAGCTCGGCCCGGTGGACGTACCCGCCCTCGTGCAACGGGTAGCCGACCTGGAGACCCGCCTGACCGTCGACGTCGTCGGAGGGGGACAGATGACGCTCCAGGCCGACGCGGACCAGCTCGAGCAGGCGCTCATCAACCTGGTGCGCAACGCGGTGGACGCGACCCTGGAGGCCGGCGGAGACGGGCAGGTCACGATCCGCTGGCTCACGCGCTCCGGGAAGCTCCACATCCTGGTGGAGGACGAAGGGCCGGGACTCGGGGACACGGGCAACCTGTTCGTGCCCTTCTACACGACCAAGCCCGGTGGATCGGGCATCGGGCTCGTGCTGTCGCGTCAGATCGCGGAGGGCCACGGCGGCAGCCTGGTCCTGGAGAGCCGCGGTGCGGGGCAGGGCGTTCGCGCCCGCCTGGTCCTGCCCACCGACCTGAAGGCCTAGAGTAGCTCTGGCTTCCTTGCCCCAACGGGCCAGGAGGCACGCAACCGTTCGGGGACAGGCCGTGTCCCACGGACGAAGAGAGAGTCAACGGCGATCAACGAGCTCTTCTTGAACGACCTCGAACTGGTGGAGCGGGCAAAGGGAGGCGACCAGGTCGCCTTCAAGCGCCTGTACGATGCGAACGTGGACCGGATCTACCGCCTCACGTACCGGATGGCCGGCTCGGACGACCTGGCCCGGGATTTCACGCAGGAGACGTTCCTGCGGGCCTGGCAGCGTCTGGACCAGTTCCGCGGCGACGCGGCGTTCTCCACGTGGCTGCACTCCATCGCGGTTTCCGTGTCCCTCAACGGGATCCGGAAGGCTGATCGCCACCGCAAGCGAGAACGGTCGCTGGAGGACGCCGCGCACCTCGCCCGGACGCGGGCGGAGGTGGAGCCGGAGGTTCGCGAACGATTGCAGGGAGCCGTGGACGAGCTCCCGGAGATGTACCGGACAGTGTTCCTGATGCACGACCTGGAGGGCTACAGCCACGGGGAGATCGCCGAGACGCTGGGCGTCGCGGAGGGGACCTCGAAGGCGAGGCTGTTCAGGGCCCGGGCGAGGCTTCGCGCCAGCCTGGGAGACGCGATGCAGGAGTATGCATAGATGGACGACGAACCGATGGGCGAGGAGCCGATCGATCCAGAGGTGACCGAGATGCTGCGTGGTCGATACAACGCTCCCCCGGAAACGCCTCGAGACGAGATGTGGGCCGCGATCCAGGCGAGGCTCGAGCCGCGCACGGTGACGGTCCACTCCCTGGAGGACGCGCGGGCGAGGCGCCGGACGGCCTCGTGGCGCCCCCTGGGGTGGGCGGCGGCCGCCGCGGCCGTCCTGGTCCTCGGGATCGGGATCGGGCGGATGAGCGCGCCGCTCCCGAAGGCCACCGCTCCGGTCGCTTCGGCCGTGGCGCCGAACGCGGGGGTCCAGCGTGCCGCCACGGTGAATCACCTGGGGCGCACGGAAGCCCTGTTGACCCTCGTGAGGGCCGACGCCCGCGACGGCCGGGTGGACCCGGCGATGGGTGGGTGGGCTCGGGGGCTGTTGAGCCAGACCCGCCTCCTGCTGGATTCGCCCAACACCACGGATCCCGCGATGCGGGATCTCCTGGGGGATCTGGAGCTGGTCCTGGTGCAGATCGTCCGCGTCACGGAGGTCGAGGGCGTGGACCAGGGACGGGCCCGTACCGAGATGAACCTGGCCCTTCAGGGCCTCGAAGATAGAGACGTTCTGCCCCGGATCCAGGCGGTCGTTCCCGCCGGGCCCGGTATGGCGGGAACCTGACGAGGAGAGCGCGACCATGCGATCGATGATGAAGACGACGGGTGTGGCCCTGGTGCTCTCGGCGCTGCAGACGGCGCCCGCGGGGGCTCAGATGGGCCCCGCGGAACGCGAGGCCTCGTTGTGGGAGGCCCGTGCCGCCGCGATGGAGGTGGCCGCGTCCGTGGAGGGCATGGGGGCTTCCATGGCAGGGCTCGGGGCCAACATGCAGGCCGCCCGCCTGGGGATGCTGGAGGCGCGCGCCTCCCTCGCCGGCCTGGGCGCGATGGGATTCGGCGTCCGCCAGACCGGCCTGAGCGCACGGGCTCCGGAAGGCTGGCTCCAGGAGGATCCGGCGGCGAAGGCGTACGGGGCGGCACGCGAGGCACTCAACGGCCGGCGCTACGAGACGGCGGCCTCTGCCTTCGCCTCGTTGCGCAAGGACTATCCTCGGTCCGGCTACGTGCCCGACTCCTACTACTGGCAGGCGTTCGCGCTGTACAGGCAGGGGGGTACGAACAACCTGCGTGTCGCCCTCGAGCTGCTGTCCACGCAGCAGCAGCGGCACCCGCAGGCCGCGACCCGGGCCGACGCCGACGAGCTGCGTGTCCGACTGGAGGGCCAGCTCGCCAGCATGGGTGACGCGGGGGCAGCCGAGTCCATCACCCGCCAGGCGCAGCAGCCGTGCGGCGAGGAGCAGGAGGTGCGCGCGGCCGCGCTGAGCGCGCTCCTGAACATGAACGCTGACCAGGCGATGCCGATCCTGAAGAAGGTGCTGGAGCAGCGGGACCAGTGCTCGGCGGAGCTGCGGCGCCAGGCGGTGTTCCTGATCTCGCAGAAGATGACGGACGAGTCGGTCGACATCCTGCTCGACCTGGCCCACCGCCGCCCGGACCCGGACCCGGAGGTGCGCGAGCAGGCGGTGTTCTGGCTGTCGCAGGTGAAGTCCGACGAGGCGCTCGACGCCCTCGAGTCGATCCTGCGGGAGAGCAAGGACCCGGACCTGCAGGAGAAGGCGATCTTCGCGATCTCCCAGCACGGGAGCGACCGCGCCGTACAGGTGCTGCGAGAGTACGCAGAGCGCGCCGACGCGCCGAAGGACCTCCGGGAGAATGCGATCTTCTGGATCGGGCAGAACCCCAAGGCGGGCGGCACCGGCTACTTGATGGACCTGTATCCGCGCCTGACCGACCCGGATCTCAAGGAGCGGGCGATCTTCGCGATCGCGCAGGGCAAGAGCGCCGACAGCCGGAGCTGGCTGCTGGCGCGTGCCCAGGACCGCTCGGAGAGCGTGGACGTGCGCAAGAACGCGCTCTTCTGGGCGGGCCAGACCGGCGGCCTGACCGCAGCGGAGCTCGAGGATCTCTACGGCACGCTGTCCGACCCCGAGATGAAGGAGCAGGTGATCTTCGTCGCGTCGCAGAAGAAGGGTCCCGAGGCGGTGGACTTCCTCATGGACGTCGCGAAGAACGAGCAGGACAAGGAGCTCCGGCAGCGGGCGATCTTCTGGCTGGGCCAGAGCAAGGATCCGCGCGTCGCCGACTTCCTCATGAGCCTCATCGGCGGATGAACGCGGTGCGCTGGACGCCGAAGCGCGCCGGAGCGGTGGTCCTGGCTACGGCCCTGGCGGCCGCGGGCTCGAACCCGCGGCCCGCCGCGGGCCAGGATCTCGCCCGTAGCGTGGTGGCGGGTGGGGACGGTACGGTGCGGCTCGCGGTACCCACCCGGGAGGGCGTGGAGATCTGCGACCAGGGCATCCGCATGGGAGAGCATCGCATCTGGTGGCGCAGCCACGGGCGCTACGAGATGGACTCCAACTGCCACCCCGGGCCGCTCGAGATCGAGCTGGACGTGCGCGACGGCTTCGTGCGCCGCCTGGAGACGTTGCGGGCGACGGGCGACCGAACGGCCAGGGCACGGGACCTGGGCGAGGTGGACCCCGCGGAGGCGGTCCGCTACCTGTCGTCGCTGGTGCGCGGCAGCGCCTCGGAGCGCGCCGCGCGGGACGCCGTCTTCCCCATGGTGCTGGCTGACGTACCCGACGTCTGGCGTGAGCTCATGGCGCTGGCCCGCGAGCACGACGTGCCCTCGGGGGCGCGCAAGAACGCGATCTTCTGGCTGGGTCAGGAGGCGGCATCGGCCGCCACGCAGGGGCTGGCCGACGTCGCCGGTGACGAGGACGAGGAGCAGGAGGTGCGCGACGCGGCGGTCTTCGCGCTCTCGCAGCGCCCCCACGAAGAAGGGGTGCCCGCGCTCATGGAGCTGGCGCGCAACGCGCGTGAGGCGAAGACGCGGAAGAGCGCGATGTTCTGGCTCGCCCAGTCGGACGACCCGCGCGTCCTGGCCTTCTTCGAGGAGATCCTGCTGGGCCGCGGCGGGCGCTGAATCGCACCCCCTTCGGGGGCGGAAACAAGCGTTTTTCCCCGTGCGTCGCCCGGAAATCGGCATTACCTTGGACGGCATCGGAGTGTCCGGCCCGAGCCGGCGCATCCCCTCCGTTCCCCCGCTTCCGGTGGCGACCTTTGTACCAGCGGCCCATCAAGGTCCTCCTGGTCGAATCCGATCGCGACTACCTCGACGAGCTACGCGCTCGCCTGGGTGACGTACGCTCGGGTGGCGGGATCGACCTGGAGTGGGCCGGGGAGCTGAGCCAGGCTCTGGCGCGGCTCACACAGGGCGGCATCGACGCGATCCTGCTGGACCTGGAGCTTCCGGACAGCCACGGGATGGTGACGTTCGAGCGCACGTACGCCTTCGCGCCGGATGTTCCGATCATCGTGCTCACGAACATCGCCGACGAGGAGGTGGCGGTGAGCACGGTGCAGGGCGGCGCCCAGGAGTTCCTGGTCAAGGACGAGCTGGTGCCCGCGGTGCTCGCCCGCTCGGTGCGCCACGCCATCGAGCGCCATCGGCTGCTGTCCGCGCTGCGAAGCCTGTCGTTGATCGACGACCTCACCGGGCTGTACAATCGGCGTGGCTTCGCCGACCTGGGGGAGCAGTATCTCAAGCTCGCGCGCCGCACCGCGCGCGGGGTGACGATGGTGTTCCTCGATCTGGACCGGTTCAAGACGATCAACGATTCGCTCGGTCACCACGTCGGTGACCGTGCGCTCATGAAGGTCGCGGACATCCTGCGAGCCACGTTCCGGCGGTCGGACATCGTCGCGCGCCTGGGGGGCGACGAGTTCGCGGTGCTCGCGCTCGAGGCGTCCGGGGAGAGCGCGGAGCTGCTTCTGGACAGGCTGCGCGAGCGGTTCCAGGATTTCAACAGGACGAGTCACGAACCCTACCAGCTGGTGGTGAGCATCGGAATGGCGCGCCACGACGGCGACGCGCGCATCCGGCTGGAGGATCTTCTCGCCGAGGCCGACAACGCCATGTACGAGGACAAACGCGGCAGACGCAAGGCGGTGTTCGGGTAGATGGCCGGTGATCCCCTCTCCCACGGCCCTCCGCCCACCAAGGGCTCCGCCGCGACGGTGCACTGGCTCGTGCGCATTGCGGAACGGGCTGGGCTCGAAGCCGAGTCCGGCCGGCCGGACGTGCTCCCCTCGGCGCGAGCGCCCGAGGTCTGGTCGGCCGTGTCCAAGGCCTATGGCCTCAGCGACCAGAGGCTGTCGGAGCTGGTGGCGGAGTACTTTCGGCTGAAGGTGGCCAACCTCGTCGAGGCGGACCCGAACGCCGCACTGCTCATTCCCGAGATGATGGCGCGCAAGCACCACATCTTCCCGATCGGGGAGGAGGAACGGCACTTCGTGGTGGCTACCTGCGACCCGACGGACGTCGAAGCGGAGCGCGCGCTGGGCTTCACTTCGGGCCGCAGCCCGCTCTTCGAGGTAGCCTCGCCCAACGCCATCCAGGAGGCCATCGACGGGCGGTTCAGCCCGGAAAAGGCGGTGGAGACGATCCTGGGCACCTTCGACGTCGAGGACGAGGACGCGATCCGGCTCGTCGAGGAGATGGGCCCGGAGGCGATCACCGAGGACGATGCGGCCGCGACGCCGGTGGTGAAGCTTACGAACCTCATCATCCGGGACGGCATCAGTGCCGGCGCGAGCGACGTCCATATCGAGCCCGGGCGCCGCGTGGGCGCCGTCCGCTATCGCGTTGACGGCGTGCTGCGCAAGCACATGGACCTCCCCATGCCCGCGCTGAACCGGGTGATCTCGCGCATCAAGGTGCTCTCCCGCCTCGACATCGCGGACCGGCTCCGCCCGCAGGACGGAAAGGCGCGCGTGCGCATCCGCAACCGCGGCTACGACCTGCGCGTGTCCACCATTCCAGCCGGGGGGGCCGAGAAGTGCGTGATCCGCGTGCTGGACTCCAGCGCGACACGCACGTTGGACGACCTGGACATGACGGCGCCCGAGCTGGCGCGGCTGCGGGGCCTGCTCGCGCACCGGGACGGCATCGTGCTGGTCACCGGCCCCACGGGCTCGGGAAAGACCACCACGCTCTACGGGGCGCTGCGGGAGCTGGCGGACGGGAAGGTCAACATCATGACCGTCGAGGATCCCATCGAGTACGAGCTCCCGGGGATCACGCAGACCCAGGTCGAAACCAAGCAGGGCATGACGTTCGCGGGCGCGCTGCGTGCCATGCTGCGCCAGGACCCGGACGTGATCCTGGTCGGGGAGATCCGCGACAAGGAGACCGCCGTGACGGCGGCGCAGGCTGCCATGACCGGCCACCTGGTCCTGGCGACCGTGCACGCAAACGACGCCGTGAGCGCGGTCACCCGGCTCGCGGATCTCGGCCTGCAGTTCAGCACGATCGCCCAGACACTCAGGGGTGCCGCGGCGCAACGCCTGCTGCGCCGCGTGTGCTCATCGTGCGCCGAGCCGGTGCGCGGACAGCTGACGCCGGACGAGAGGCGCCTCACCGAGCGGCACGGCGTGGAGCCGGTGGTGCGGGCGGTCGGCTGCCCGGAGTGTGGCTTCACCGGATACCGGGGACGGCTGCCCGTGGGCGAGGTCCTCGTGGTGGGGCCCCGCTTCCAGCAGGCGGTCGAGCAGCGCAAGGGGTGGGCGACGCTCGGCCGTGTGGCCACGCAAGGGGGCATGCGCACCATGCACGAGGTCGGGCTGGAATGGGTCGGGCAGGCCAGGACCACGCTGGTGGAGGTCGAGCGCGTCCTGGGGCAGGGCCTCGATGAGGAAGAGATGCAGGATGCCCACGGCCCGCCGCGCATCCTCCTCGTGGACGACGACGCCGACGCGCGGGCGCTGATGCGCTCCATCCTGGAAAAGGACGCCTACGAGGTGGAAGAAGCGGAGGACGGCCACCGGGCCCTCGAGATCCTGAGTGGGGACCCCGATTACCATCTGGTCGTCCTCGACCTGACGATGCCGGGGCTGGACGGCCGTCAGGTCCTCGACCTGATCCGTGGCTCGGTCACCACGTCGGCGCTGCCGGTGCTCATACGCACGGGCACCGGAAGCGACAAGATCGAGGCCGAGATGCTGGAGGCCGGCGCCGACGATTACGTGACGAAGACGGTGGAGCCGGAGCGGTTCCTGGCGCGCGTGCACGCGGTGCTCAGGCGGGCGCTCCTCTAGCCCCAACCCCGGGCCGGCGCGCCCCCACTCGGGCCGGTTCCGCTCGCGATTGACACGTACCGACGCCGCAAACACCTTTACGGGCTATCGTTACGCAGCCCCCGGGGGGGCTCCTCTCTTCGTCGACCGAACCATCCGGCCATGTTCAAAACGGTCCGAGGCCGCCTCATCGTCATCGTCGCTATGATGGCGCTTGCTGGCTGGCAGCTTTACTCGCACTATCGGAGCTCCTGTGGGGAGGGGTCGCCCCCCTCCTGCGTGAAGCGGCCGCTCAAGCTCGGGCTCGACCTCCAGGGCGGGATGCACCTGGTGCTCGAGGTCGCGGACCCCGACAACACGATGACCGCCGCCGCCAAGGCCGACATGATCGACCGGGTGGACCGGATCATCCGGACGCGCATCGACGAGTTCGGCGTAGAGGAGCCCCTGATCCAGAAGGCCGGCAACGACCGCCTGATCGTCGAGCTGGCCGGGATCTCGAACGAGGCGCAGGCCAAGAACATCATCCAGACGGCCGCCTACCTCGAGTTCAAGCTCGTGCAGCCGACCGCGGACATGGAGGCGGCGCTGCCGCGCATCGACCGCACGATCGTCGGTACCCTCGGCGTGGACTCGATCCGCGCGTTGGGCCGGGACATCGGGGGCGGCGAGCAGGGCAACATCGAGGAGCTGCTCTTCGGAGGTGACACGGCGGCCGCCAGCGACACGACCGGCGGGGCGGTGGACACGGCCGGTGCCGCCGCGCGGGACTCGGCGTCCGCCGAGAACGCGCTCCGTCCGTTCTCGTCGCTGCTCAACTTCGGCGACGCCCCCGGCACGTTCCTGGTCGCCGTGGAGGACGTGCCCCTGGCCGAGCAGTTCCTGGCCATGCCGGAAGTGCAGCGCGCCATGCCGCGGGACCAGGTGCTGCAGTGGGGTTCCGACGTGGTCGGACGGGGCGCCCGCAACTACAAGCGACTCTACGACCTGACCGAGAAGCCGTTCCTGACCGGAGAGTACCTCCAGAACGCGGTCGCCGGACGGGATCCGCAGTTCAACCAGTCCCAGGTCCAATTCGAGCTGTCCCGCGCCGGCGGACGGATGTTCCAGCGCTTCACCGGCCAGCACGTCGGCGACTACCTGGCGATCGTCCTCGACGGCGAGGTGATGAGCGCCCCGGTCATCCGCGACCGCATCGGTGCCCGCGGCCAGATCGAGATGGGCGCGGGAACGCCGCTGGAAGAGGCCCGCGACCTGGCCCTGGTCCTTCGGGCGGGCGCGCTCCCCGCCAAGCTGAACGTCGTGGAGGAGCGGACGGTCGGGCCCTCGCTGGGGAAGGATTCCATCGACCAGGGGAGCGTCGCGGGAGTCGTGGGGATCGTGCTCGTGGTCCTCATCATGATCTCGTACTACCGGATGGCCGGGATCCTCGCGGTGATGGCGCTGGGGGTGTACGTGCTGTTCGTGCTCGGGGGCCTGGCGGGCTTCAACGCCACGCTCACCGTGCCGGGCATCGCGGGGCTCATCCTGTCCATCGGCATGGCCGTGGACGCGAACGTTCTGATCTTCGAGCGAATACGAGAAGAGCTCACCGCCGGGAGGGCCACGCGCACGGCCGTCGACGAGGGCTTCAGCAACGCCCTGTCGGCGATCGTGGACTCCAACATCACGACGCTCCTCACCGCGCTGATCCTCTTCAACTTCGGGACGGGTCCGGTGAAGGGCTTCGCCGTGACCCTGTCCATCGGTATCGTGGCCTCGTTCGTATCGGCCATCTTCGTGACCCGCACCTTCTTCCTGGTGTACCTCCGGGGCAAGAAGGCCTCGGACCCCATCAGCATCTGACGCGACAGCCATGAGATTCTTCCAAGGGGCGGACTACCACTTCATCGAGCGCCGGAAGACCGCGTACGTCTTCTCGGGGACGGCGATCCTCATCGGGATCGCCGCGATGGTGTTCAACGTCTTCACCATCGGCTCGTGGCAGCTCTACGGCGTCGACTTCACCGGCGGGTCGCTCGTCCAGGTGCGCTTCAACTCCAACGACGTGACGGCCGGGCAGGTACGGGATGCCCTCGGGGGCGCCCAGTCGCCCCCCATCACCAAGTTCGGCGAGAACTCCGAGTTCGTGATCCGCGCGTCGCTCGAAGACGGAATGTCCATCGACTCGGTGGCCGCCGGTGTCGAGCGACAGCTGTCGGCGGCGTTCGGTCCCGACGCCTTCTCGGTCACCCGCACGGAGCTGGTGGGCGCGAAGGTGGGCGGCGAGCTTCAGCAGAAGGCGTTGCTGGCCGTCCTCTTCTCGTTCGTGCTGACGCTCATCTACCTGGCGATCCGCTTCGAGCTGCGCTTCGGGCTCGCGGCGGTGATCGCCACGGCGCACGACATCCTCATCACCCTCGGATTCCTCGCGGTCTTCCGGGTCGAGGTCGACCTCCCGACCGTCGCGGCGATCCTCACCATCGTCGGATACTCGCTCAACGACACCATCATCGTGTTCGACCGTATCCGCGAGAACATGCACAAGAAGGGCGCGCGCAAGCGCGACCCGGTGGAGCTGATCGACGAGTCGATCAACGAGACGCTTCCCCGCACGGTGCTGACCTCGGGCACGACGCTGGCGGTGCTGCTCGCCCTCCTCCTCCTGGGCGGGGACGTGATCCGGAACTTCACGGTCGTGCTGATCCTCGGGATCGCCATCGGCACGTACTCGTCGATCTTCGTAGCGTCTCCGGCGCTGCTGGAGATCCAGAAGCGTTGGGGCGAGGGGAAGATTCGCGAGAAGAAGCCGAAGCCCGAGCCTGCGACGGTGTGACGGACGGCGCGGCGCTCTTCGACAGCCACTGCCACCTGACGGACGCCGCCTTCCGGGAGGACCGGGAGGCGGTGCTCGTTCGGGCCAGGGAGTCGGGCGTCTCCCGGATGGTGTCGATCGCCTCCGACGTGGCCGACGCGCACGAGGCGCTCGCGCTGGCGCGGAGCCACGAAGGGGTGTGGTGCACCGCAGGGGTCCATCCCCACGAGGCCGGGGCCGCCGCACCCGACGCCATGGAGGAGGTGCGACGTCTGACGGTGGAGCCCGAGGTGGTCGCCATCGGTGAGACCGGGCTGGACTACCACCACGACCACGCTCCGAGGGACGTGCAACGCCGGTTGTTCGAGGCGCACCTCCTGCTGGGCCACGAGCTGGGCCTTCCCGTGATCGTGCACGCGCGGGAAGCCGACGGGGACATGGCGTCCGCCCTGCTACGGGCACCCGAGGGAACCTTCGGCGTGCTCCACTGCTTCACCGGCGGGGAGGAAGCCTTCGAGGTGGCGATGGAGCGGGGGTGGTACGTGTCGTTCTCGGGGATCGCGTCGTTCAAGAGCTTCGCGGCCGCTGATCTCCTGCGGGAGGTCCCGCCCGACCGCCTCCTGATCGAGACGGATTCCCCCTATCTCGCACCGGTGCCGATGCGCGGACGTCGGAACGAGCCGGCGTTCGTGCGGCACGTGGCGGATGCGGTGGCGGCGCACCTCGGCGAGGATGCGGCCGCGGTGGCGGCGCGCACCACCGCCAACGCCATCCGCTTCTACAGCCTGAACTCCTGACGGCCGTGGCGCGGCGCATTCAGATTCTGCCGGACGCTGTCGCGAACCAGATCGCGGCGGGCGAGGTGGTCGAGCGGCCCGCCTCGGTCGTCAAGGAGCTGGTCGAAAACGCGGTCGACGCTCGCGCCACCAGGGTCGACGTGGTGGTCGAGCGCGGCGGGAAGCGTCGCATCCGCGTCACGGACGACGGCGTCGGGATGAGCCGGGAGGACGCGCTGCTCAGCTTCGACCGGCACGCCACCAGCAAGATCGTCACCGCGGTGGACCTCAAGGCCGTGCGCACCTTCGGCTTCCGCGGCGAGGCGCTGCCGTCCATCGCGGCGGTGAGCCAGCTCACGCTCGAGACGCGCGAGGCGGAGGAGGAGGTGGGCACGCGCATCTCCTCGAAGGCCGGCGCGATCGGCTCGGTGCAGGACTTCGCACGGCAGCGCGGGACCACCGTGGACGTGCGCAGCCTGTTCTTCAACGCGCCCGCGCGGGCCAAGTTCCTCAAGTCCGTCGCGGCCGAGACGCGTGCGATCAGCGACGTGGTGAACACGCTTGCGCTCGCCACTCCCGCCGTCTCGTTCACGCTCCTGTCCGACGACCGCACCCTGCTCGACGCCCCGGCCGTGGCCGAGGCGGGCGCCCGTATCGCCCAGCTGTGGCCGGGCGACGAGGCGGGAACGCTGGTGCCGGTCGCGGGCGCCCACGGAAGCGTCGACGTGCGCGGGCTGGTCCAGCGACCGGATGCCGCGCGCCCGGGCGTGCGCCGGGCATACCTCTTCGTCAACGGTCGGCCGTTCCGGGCGGGCGAGCTGGTGCGCGCCGCCGAGCGTGGGTACCGCACCACGATCCCGAGCGGGGCCAGACCCTGGATGTTCCTCTACCTCCGGGTCGGCCCGGGCGACGTGGACGTGAACGTGCATCCCGCCAAGGCGGAGGTGCGCTTCCGCCACCAGGCGGCGGTCGAGGAGGCGGTGGAGGCCGCGGTCCGGCATGCCCTCGAGGGCGAGACGAGCGCGGCGACGTTCGACGTGCCGACGGAGGCGCCGGCGATGGCCGTGCGCGAGGGTGCCGAGGAGGGCGCGGCCCGGGACACACAGATGGCGCTGTTCGCCGTGGGTCCGGCCGAGCCGGGGGAGGTGGAAGCGACGGACGAGCCGACCGTCCTCCAACCCCCGGTGGGCCGGACGCGGCTGTGGCAGGTGCTACGCACCTACATCTTCGCGGAGGCGAGGGACGGGCTGATCATCGTCGACCAGCACTCGGCGCACGAGCGGGTCCTCTTCGAGCGACTGCTGCGGGCGTTCGGCGCGGGCGGGCTGGAGAGCCAGCGGCTCCTCTTTCCCCTCACGCTCCGGCTCACGACGGCCGAATGCGCCCAGGTGGAGGAGCTGCGCGGGCTGCTGGCCGGTACCGGCTTCGAGGTCGAGGGATTCGGCGGGGACACGGTCATCGTGCACGCGGTGCCCAACCCCCATCCGTACTTCGATGCCGAGCGGGCCTTCCGCGAGATGATCCGGGAGCTCACCGAGGGCTCCGAGCTGGTCCGCTCCGCCCGCAACCAGCACGAGCGCATCGCCAAGACGTTCGCCTGCAAGAGCGCGATCAAGGCGGGACAGCGCCTCTCGGAGATCGAGATGGAAGACCTCTTCGACCAGCTCTTCGCCACCGAGCTACCCCACCACGACGTCCACGGCCGCCCGACGATCGTGCGACTGTCGAAGGGGGAGCTCGAGCGGAGGTTCGGCCGGTCGGGGTGAGCGATGCCGTGTGCTCCGCGCCCGTCTTCCTCGCGATCACGGGCCCGACCGCTTCGGGCAAGACCGCGCTCTCGCTGGAGGTGGCCCACCGGCTCGACGGCGAGATCGTGTCGATGGATTCGCGCCAGGTCTACCGGGGGATGGATGTCGGCACCGCGAAGGCGTCCGCCGAACAGCGAAGCGCGGTTCCGCACCACGGGCTCGATCTGGTGGACCCGAACGAGCGGTATTCGGCAGGCCGCTTCGCACGCGACGCACGCGCGTGGATCGAAGACATCCGGGGGCGGGGACGCGTCCCGATCCTCGTGGGGGGAACGGGCTTCTTCCTGCGTGCGCTCATGGAGCCGATCTTCGCCGAGCCCGTGCTGGACGAAGGGCGCAGGAGCGCGCTGCGTCGCTGGCTGCGACGGCAGCAGCCCGACCGTCTGGCGGCGTGGGTGCGGCGGCTCGACCCCGAGCGCGCGGACCTGGCCGTGCGGGGTGGGGTGCAACGCATGAGCCGCACGCTCGAGGTCGCGCTCCTCTCCGGACGGCCGCTGTCCGCTTGGCACCGGGACGCGCCGCCGGACGGCGCGCCGCTGCACGGCGTGGTGGTCCTCCTGGAGCTGCCGAGGGCGGAGATGGACCGGCGCATCGACGAACGTTCGGCGCGCATGGTGCGGGAGGGGCTGATCGGGGAAGTGCGGGCGCTTCTGGCCGGGGGGTACGGGGTGGAGGATCCCGGCATGACCGGTACGGGGTACAGGGAAGCCGCGGCACACCTGGAAGGCCGCGCGACGCTCGAGGAGACCGTCCTGGAGGTCGCGAGGAGCACGCGGCGCTACGCGCGCCGCCAGCTCACGTGGTTCCGGAACCAGCTCCCCGGGGACACGCGCACCGTCGATGCCACCTCGCCGCTGGACGCGCAGGTGGCCGAGGTACTCGAAGCATGGCGTAGCGGGGGACGGAGCCTCCCCGGCGAAGCGCCGTCCGAAAACGCAGTCCGGGAGGCGAGGACGATGAGGAACGAGGAGACGCAGTGAAGATCGGCATCACGTGCTACCCCACGTACGGTGGGTCCGGGGCGGTCGCGACCGAGCTGGGCATCCAGCTCGCCGACCGGGGCCACGAGGTCCATTTCGTGTCCTACGCGCAGCCGTTCCGCCTGGGACATTTCCGCGAGCGGGTGTTCTTCCACGAGGTCGAGATGGAGGACTACCCGCTCTTCGAGCACCCGCCGTATTCCCTGGCGCTCGCCGTGGCCATCGACGACACGGCGCGCAAGGAGGGCCTGGACCTCGTCCACGTGCACTACGCCATCCCGCACGCGACGTCGGCGTGGATCGCGCGCGAGATGATCGCTCCGGAGCGGGACCTTCCCATCGTCACGACGCTCCACGGGACCGACATCACGCTGGTGGGGCTGCACCCCTCGTTCCGGTCCATCACCCGCTTCTCCATCATGCGCTCGCAGGGCCTCACGGCGGTCTCCGACTATCTGAAGGAGGAGACCGTGCGCGACTTTCAGGTGCCGGCCGAGCGCATCGACGTCGTGCCCAACTTCATCGACCCCGAGGTGTGGCGACCGGGCAAGGAACCCTGCCACCGTTCGGCGCTCGCGCCCGGTGGCGAGAAGATCGTCATGCACATCTCGAATTTCCGACCCGTGAAGCGCGTGGAGGACGTGGTCGAGGTGTTCGCTCGCATCGTCAAGAAGGTGCCGGCACGGTTGGTGTTCGTCGGCGACGGACCGGAGCGGCCCCGCGCCGTGGACCGGGCAGAGGAGCTCGGGCTGCGCTCCAAGGTGCTCTTCCTGGGCAAGCACGCCTCCGTGGACGAGCTGATCGCCTGTGCCGACGTGCTGTTGCTCCCCTCCCAGAATGAGAGCTTCGGGCTGGCCGCGCTGGAGGGGATGGCGAGCGGCGCGCCGGTCGTGTCGACCAACGTAGGCGGACTCCCCGAGGTCGTGGAGCACGGGGTGTCGGGGTACCTGTACCCGCCGGGAGCGGTGGACGAGATGGCCGGGGGCGCGGTGGAGATCCTCACCGATCCGCGGCTGCACACGGCGATGGCGGAAGCGGGAAGGCGCATCGCGGTCGAGCGCTTCAGCGCGGCGTCGGTGGTGCCGCGCTACGAGGCCGTCTACGACCGCATCCTGTCCGGCGCGGGCCGGTGAGCCGGAGGCGGGGGCCGTGCAGGAGCTGACATTCCTCCAGGCGGCCGTCCTGGGCCTCGTGGAAGGCATCACCGAGTACCTGCCGGTGAGCTCCACGGGCCATCTCATCCTCGCGAGCGCGCTGCTGGGCCTCGACACCCCGCCGGCGCGCAAGGCCGCGGTCGACGCCTTCAACATCGTCATCCAGGGGGGCGCGATCCTCGCCGTGCTCGGCCTGTACTGGCCGCGCGTCGTGCGCATGCTGTGCGGCCTCGTGGGGCGCGACCCGGAAGGCCGCAGGCTCCTCGGGCTGATCGTGCTCGCCTTCCTCCCTGCCGCGGTGGCGGGCCCCTTCCTGGACGACGCTATCGACGCACGGCTCTTCAACCCGGCGGCCGTCGTGACGGCGCTGGCACTCTGGGGCGTGGTGATGATCCTCGTCGACCGCTGGCAGAAGCGCGCGTTCGTCGAGGCGGACGGCGCCGTGGAGGCGGGCGCGGCGCATCGATATCGGGAGATCGAGGAGCTGACGTGGCGGTCGGCCCTCTTCATCGGCGTGCTCCAGTGCCTCGCGATGTGGCCGGGCACGAGCCGGTCCATGATCACCATCGTCGCGGGGATGCTCGTCGGGATGCCGCCACGACGGTCCGCCGAGTTCAGCTTCCTCCTGGCGCTCCCCACGCTCGGCGGCGCGTGCGCGTTCAAGGTCGCGAAGGACGTCCTGGGCGGTGGGCCGTCGATGCTGGCCACGCTGGGGTTGGCACCCATGGCGGTCGGCATCGCGGTGGCCACGCTCTCGGCGGCGGTGGCCGTGCGCTGGTTGGTCCACTATCTCAACCGCCACGGCCTCGCGGTCTTCGGCTGGTACCGGCTCGCGCTCAGCGCCGTGTTCGTCGGGCTGATCGCGGGCGGGTGGGTCTCCATCGGTGGCTGAGGGCATGACGCGAGCACATCTCGACCTGGACCGGGCCCGCTCGACCCTCGTCCGGCTCGCGCTGGAGGAGGACGTAGGGGAGGGGGACTGGACCACGCTGTGGACCGTGCCGGCGGATCGCCGCTCCGAGGCCGTGATCGTGGCCAAGCAGGAGATGGTCGTCGCCGGCGTGGATTGCGTGCGTGCGGTCTACGAGGCGCTCGACGCCGGGATGTCGGTGGACGTCGCAGCGGGCGATGGAGCCCGGGTCGAATCCGGACACGTGCTGGTACGACTGAAGGGCCCGAGCCGCCCGCTCCTGATCGGCGAGCGCACCGCGCTGAACTTCCTCGGCAGGCTGTCGGGCATCGCCACCCTGACCCGCCGCTTCGTCGACGCGGTCGCCGGCACCGGGACGCGCGTGATCGACACGCGGAAGACCACGCCCGGATGGCGCCTGCTCGAGAAGGCCGCCGTGCGCGCCGGCGGTGGCACCAACCACCGCGTCGGGCTGTGGGACATGGTGCTGGTGAAGGACAACCACATCGACGCGAGCGGGGGCGTCGCCGAGGCTGCTCGGGCGGCGCTGGAGCGGAACGACCGGGACCTGGCCGTGGAGGTCGAGGTGCGCAGCCTGGAGGAGCTCGAGGCCGTCCTCCCCCTCGGAGTGGACCGGATCCTCCTCGACAACATGACCGCGGAGCTGCTGCGCCGCGCGGTGGAGCGCGTGCACCGGCTCGGCGCCGGCCGGCCGGAGGTCGAGGCGTCGGGCAACGTCACGCTCCAGAGCGTGCGGGCCGTTGCGGAGACGGGCGTGGACTTCGTGAGCGTGGGCGCGCTGACGCACTCGGCCCCCACGGCCGACGTGTCCCTCCGGGTGCTGCCCTGAACGTGGCGCTTCTCACGCATTGGGAAGGAGAGCCCGTCGGGGTCTGGGAGCGGCTGTGGGAGGTCCCCCGCCTGGAGGCCCACGACGTGCTCGGCTCCACGAACGACCGCGCGTGCGAGCTCGTGCGCTCCGGCGCGCCACCCTTCACGGTGGTGGTGGCCGCCAGGCAGACCGCCGGGAGGGGCCGCGGCGGCGCACGCTGGCACTCGCCGCCGGGGGCGGGTCTGTGGATTTCCGTGCTGCTCCCCGGGGCGGGGCCGGTGCCTCCGCACCTCCCCCTGCTCGTCGGCCTGGCCGCGGCGCGCGCCGTGGAGACCGTCTGTGCGGAGCTCGACGTGGGGATCAAGTGGCCGAACGACGTGGAGGTGGGGGGTCGGAAGGTGGGGGGCGTCCTGTGCGAGCACGCCGACGGGTGCGTCGTAGCGGGCGTCGGCCTGAACGTCCGTCAGCGACCGGAGGACTTCCCGGCGGAGCTGACCGGGAGGGCCGTCTCGCTGGAGACCGCTGCCGGGCGCCCCGTCTCGATGGGCGCGATGGCTTCGGCGCTCCTGGCCGAGCTGCGCCGCGGGTTCGAGGCGCCACTCGGGCCGCTCCCGCGGGAGCTTCGTGAGGAGCTCGCGGTCCGCGACGTCCTTCGCGATCGTCCGGTGGTCAGTCAGCAGGCCGGCGCGGGGGTGGCGCGGGGTATCGACGAGGACGGTGCGCTGCTGGTCGAGCGGCCCGACGGTGCGAGGGTGCGGGTCCTGGCGGGAAGCGTGAGGATCACGTAGGCGAGGAGCCGAGGAGGTCGTATGCAGCTCGTGGTGGACGTGGGGAACACCGAGACCGTGGTGGGGCTGGCCGCCGGGCCCACGGAGATGGCGGCGCACTGGCGGGTCAGCTCCGTCGTGCCGCGCACGTCGGACGAGCTCACGGTGCTGTTGCGGTCCCTCCTCGCCGGGATCGGGCGCGACGGGTCCGGGATCGAGCAGGGGGTGATCGGCTCGGTGGTGCCCTCGAGCACGTTCGTCTGGAAGCGTAGCCTCGAGGAGATCACCGGGGGCCCGGTCGTGAGCGTGGGACCCGAATCGGCGCTGCCGATCACGCTGGACGTGGAGGAGCCGAAGTCGGTGGGCGCCGACCGCATCGTCAACACGCTGGCGGCCCGGGAGCTCTACGCTCGAGACACGATCGCCGTGGACCTGGGCACGGCCACGACCTTCGACTGCATCACGGCCGACGGGGTCTTCATGGGCGGGGTGATCGCCCCCGGCCTCTCCGCCGGTCTCGAGTGGCTCGACCGGCGGACAGCCAAGCTCCCCCGGGTCGAGCTCGAGCCGCCCAGCTCGGTGATCGGGCGGCGCACGGAGACCTGCATCCAGAGCGGCGTCTTCTACTCTGCCGTGGACGCCATCGACGGCACGGTGCGGCGCATCAAGGGCGAGTGGCAGCGTCCCGACGCCCTCGTGGTCGCCACGGGTGGCTTCGTGAAGATCCTGGGCCCGCACCTCGGCACGGTGGACCGCCTCGAGCCCTTCCTCACCCTGTACGGGCTGGCCATGGCCGGCCGGCACATCGCGGGGAGGGGTTGATGCACTTCGACCACGGGCTGTTCGATGGTTAGATTGCTCCTTTCGCCGACCTCCCGTGATCCGACCCAGGTGCGATCCGCATGACCCTTTCCCCCGTCTTCCGTTCCGCGACGGCCGTGCGGCTCCTCAGGGAGCAGGGCGTCTGGCAGCGCCTGGCGCCCGACATCGAGGCGCAGGCCGACGCCGTACGAGTGCTGTACGCGGACCTGAAGGAGGTGCTCGGCGTGGAGTTCCGGGGCGAGGAGCCCCACGTGCCGACCGCGGCGGAGGCTCTGGCACCGGAGGGGCTGCACTTCGTCCAGGAGTACTTCTTCCTCATCCTCTTCCGGTCGATCTTCGCCTCGCTGGGCGTGACGCCGGAGCGGCTGCGGCTCTACGCGGAGCTGAACTTCTGCATCAAGGGCACGATCACGGCCGCCGACAACCTCTTCGACGACCAGGACAAGAGCCTGCTGCCCCTGGCGCCGGTGGCCGGAGCCCGCTTCCGCTCGATCCTCCAGCTCATGTCCTTCGAGCGGCTCCTGCGGCGTACGCTGGACCGCGGCCAGCATGCGCACGTGCTCGACGGCGCCGAGCGCGACGCGATCCTGCGGGCGCTGCTGGACCGGATGGCGGCGATCGGCACGCTGGAGGGCTCCGAGGAGGGTGGGGTGGACGACATCCCTACGCCGGAGGCGATGGTCGAGGCAGTGCACCGGGTGCGCGGGGGGGCGCTGTTCGCGCTCGCCTTCGCGGCACCGAGGGTGCTGGAGAGTGGAGAGACCGCCGAGCGGGTCGCCGCCGCCGAGCCCGCCGTTGCGCGCCTGGGCACGGCGTTCCAGATCGTCGACGACCTCACGGACTTCGAGTTCGACCTCGGCCGTCGGAGCCACAACCTCCTCACCTCGCAGATCCACCACCACGGGACCGAGGCCGAGAAGGCGGCGCTGGCGCGGCTGCGGGCCTCCGACCGGATCGAGCCCGAGCCCGGCGTGGTCGAGGACCTCTTCCGGGACTCGGCACGGGCGGTGCTGGAGCGGGCCTACGAGGAGGGTCGAGCGTCCTTCCGCGCCTTGGCCGACCTCGGCCACTGGTTCGACGCGGAATTCGCGGACCAGGTCGTGCACGCCATCGTGGGGCTGGACGGGGTTGCGAGGATGGAGGCACTGAGCTCCGCCGAGTAGCGGCGGCGGGTTCCTGCTCCGACGTCCGCCCTCCGGGGAGCCCCGGCCTGCGGCGGCCACGCCGCACCCGTGGCGGCCCTTCGACGCTTGACACGCGGCGCCGTTCTTAGAGATTCCAACCCTTGTTAGCACTCATCATGCACGAGTGCTAACCCGGGGTCCCACCCAGATTCAGTCACTCAGCCTTTTTCAAGAGGAGGAAGGCCGATGGCCAAGAAAGCAGCCAGCAAGATCCAGCCCCTGGCGGACCGCGTGGTCGTCAAGGCGCTCGAGGACGCCGAGCAGATGCGCGGCGGCCTCTACATCCCCGACACGGCGAAGGAGAAGCCCTCGCAGGGCGAGGTCGTCGCCGTCGGCCCGGGCAAGCTGTCCGACGAGGGCACGCGGATCGACATGGACGTGAAGGTCGGCGACAAGGTGCTGTACGGGAAGTACAGCGGCACCGACGTCACGTTGGACGGGGACGAGTACCTCATCCTGCGTGAGTCCGACATCCTCGCGGTGATCAAGTAAGCGCACACGCAATCGACGAAATTCGAAGGAGATACGAATCATGGCAGCCAAAGAGCTCGGATTCGACGTCGAGGCGCGGGCGCGCCTCAAGGTCGGTGTCGACAAGCTCGCCCGTGCGGTGAAGGTGACCCTCGGCCCCAAGGGCCGGAACGTGGTCCTGGACCGCAAGTTCGGTTCCCCCACGGTGACCAAGGACGGCGTGTCCGTCGCCAAGGAGATCGAGCTGGAGGACCCCATCGAGAACATGGGTGCCCAGATGGTCAAGGAGGTCGCGACCAAGACCTCCGACGTGGCCGGTGACGGCACGACGACCGCCACCGTGTTGGCGCAGGCGATCTTCGGCGAGGGGCTGAAGAACGTTACCGCCGGCACGAACCCGATGGGGATCCGCCGCGGCATCGACAAGGGCGTCGAGGTCGTGGTCGAGGAGCTCAAAAAGCTCTCGACCGCCACGAAGGGGAAGAAGGAGATCGCCCAGGTCGGCGCGATCAGCGCGAACAACAACTCCGAGATCGGCAACCTGATCGCGGACGCGATGGAGAAGGTCGGCAAGGACGGCGTCATCACGGTCGAGGAGGCTCGCGGCCTGGAGACGACGCTCGAGACGGTCGACGGGATGCAGTTCGACCGCGGTTACCTGTCGCCCTACTTCGTGACCGACCCGGAGCGCATGGAGGCGGTGCTCGAGGATCCGATGATCCTCATCCACGACAAGAAGATCTCCTCCATGAAGGACCTGCTGCCGATCCTCGAGAAGGTCGCGCAGATGGGCAAGCCGCTCCTGATCGTGTCGGAGGACGTCGAGGGCGAGGCGCTCGCGACGCTCGTGGTGAACAAGCTCCGCGGCACGCTGAAGGTGGCCGCGGTGAAGGCGCCCGGCTTCGGGGACCGCCGCAAGGCGATGCTCCAGGACATCGCGATCCTGACCGGCGGCCAGGTGATCAGCGAGGAAGTCGGCTTCAAGCTCGAGAACACCGTGATCGGCGACCTCGGCGAGGCGAAGCGGGTCGTGATCGACAAGGACAACACCACGCTCATCGACGGCGCCGGTGAGGCCGACAAGATCAAGGGCCGCATCGAGGAGATTCGCGTCTCCATCGACAAGAGCACGTCGGACTACGACAAGGAGAAGCTCCAGGAGCGCCTTGCGAAGCTGGCCGGCGGCGTGGCCATCATCAACGTCGGCGCCGCGACCGAGACCGAGATGAAGGAGAAGAAGGCGCTGGTCGAGGACGCGCTGCACGCCACGCGCGCGGCGGTCGAGGAGGGCATCGTGCCCGGCGGCGGCGTCGCGCTGCTGCGGGCGCAGAAGGCGCTCGCGAAGCTGAAGATCGATCGCGAGGACGAGCAGATCGGCGTGCAGATCCTCAGCCGTGCGCTCGAGCACCCCATCCGGCAGATCGCGCTGAACGCGGGCGCCGAGGGGAGCATCGTGGTCGAGAAGGTGCGCGCCGACAAGTCCGCCAACTTCGGCTACAACGCGCTCACGGACGCCTACGAGGACCTGGTCGAAGCCGGCGTCATCGATCCCACCAAGGTCGTGCGCATCGCACTGCAGAACGCCGCGTCGATCGCCGGACTGCTGCTGACGACCGAGGCCGTCGTGGTCGAGATGCCGGAAGAGGACAAGGCTCCGGCGATGCCCGGCGGCGGCATGGGCGGAATGTACTGAGTTCGCGAAGCGCCTCCGGCGCTTCGCGAGACTGGCCGTCGGGGGCCCGGTCACCATCGCGGTGGCCGGGCCTCTTCGCTTGTGGGGTCCGGCGGCCGACCTCCGGGATCGTTGCGGCCAGCGGTACGCATCGTGATACTGCGGTGCTGCCCGCCCCTCGTGGCGGGACCTTCCTGAGGCGTCACCGATGTTCGCTTTCGTCCGGACCCTCGTTTACGCGTCGCTGTTCGCCGCCCTGCTGCTCGTGTTCCTCCCCGCGCGGCTGCTCGAATGGTCGGGCGTGACCCGACCGGCCGTCCTGGGCGGAGCGCAGATGGTGGGCGGGCTGCTCACGCTCCTCGGGGGCTCGCTGGCTCTCTGGTGCGTCCTGACGTTCGCGACCATCGGGCGCGGCACGCCGGCGCCCTTCGATCCTCCGCGCCGGCTCGTCGTGTCCGGGCCGTACCGCCGGGTGCGCAACCCGATGTATCTGGGGGCCGTCCTGGCCCTTGCCGGGGCGGCGGTCTTCTACGGGTCGGCCGCGCTCTTCGCGTACGCGGCGCTCTTCCTGCTGAGTGCGCACCTCTTCGTCACCAGGTGGGAGGAGCCGACGCTGGCGCGCACCTTCGGGGCCGACTACGAGGCCTACCGTGCGGGAACGGGGCGGTGGGTTCCTCGATGGAGGGTGGGCTGACCCGACGGAGGCCATGCTCGTAGATTCCGGATTGGCAACGTGCTCATCGACGGGAGGGCGGTAGGATGAACGTGGACATCACGTCCGATACGGAGCCGCAGGCCGAAGAGGACGTCGTAGAGCCCACCCGCCGTTGGGGCCCGCACGCACGCGTCGTCCTCCGGATTCTGGGGATCTTCCTCGCCGCAGCGCTGATCCTGATCCTTCTGGGGCTCCTGTTCCCGCCGAGCTACTGGCGGTTCTGACCCGACCGGAATCCTGTGACGCAAGGCATGATCTCCACCGAGCTGCGGCAGCTCCTGGGCCACATGGAATGGGCCGATGCCGTGGTCTGGCAGGCGGTGCTTCCCCTCGAAGCGGCCCGGGAGGACCAGCGTGTCCGCCATCTCCTCCACCACGCACATACCGTGCAGAGGGCATATCTGCAGCTCTGGCGGGGGGAAGAGCTCGACGTGAGGGAGCTGGACTCCTTTGCGGGCCTGCCGACGCTGTGTCGTTGGGCCCGCGCGTACTACGACGAGCTTCCACGGTTCGTCGCCACGCTGGACGCCGAAGGCCTCCATCGCCATGTGCGTTTTCCCTGGGCGGAGTCGCTGGTCGAGCGATTCGGGGAGGCGCATCCGACGGATGTCCGCCAGGCGATCCTCCAGGTGACTTCCCATTCGACGTACCACCGGGGGCAGGTCAACACCCGGATCCGTGAGCTCGGGGGGGAGCCGCCGCTGACGGACTTCGTCGCGTGGATCTGGGCCGGCCTGCCGGCACCGTCCTGGCCGGAGTCGGCGCCGTGACGACCGGGAATGTCGACGGTGACCCGATGGAAATGGACGCGATGGAGGTGACCTCGATGTCCGCGGGGAGATGGATCGATGCCGCAGCGCTCGTGATCGTCGTGGCGTCGTCGGCCTGCGGCCCACGTGCCCGCGAGAGCGACACCGCGCTCCGGGACTCGTCCGGCGTGACGATCGCGGAGAACGCGGCGACCGACGTCGCGCTCGGGTGGACCTTCGAGACGGACTTCGTGCTCGGGGGCGCCGACGAGGGACCCGAGGCCTGGAGTGGGCTGGATGCGGAGGCACTCGGGACGGACGCCGCGGGCGACATCTACGTCCTCGACACGAGCGCCAAGCGCGTGGTGGTCTTCGATCGGGACGGGAACCTCGTCCGGACCTTGGGTGGGGAGGGGGGCGGCCCGGGTGAGCTGGGCTTCCCCTTCCGCATGGCCGTGTCCGCGGAAGGCGAGATCTGGGTCGCGGACGTCGGCAAGGGCGGCTACGTCCGTTGGGGGCCCGACGGCACGCCCCTCGAGGAGGTCAAGCCGTTTCTGACGCCGCCGCCCGGCCGACAGCACTACTTCACGGTCTCCGGCGGCGCGATGACGGTGAGCACACGCGTGCAGGCTCCCGACGGCGACGGCACCCTCTATGCGCTCCGCAGGATCCGCGGGCCCGACACCACCGACATCGTGACGGTGGTCGCCGCGGAGCCGCGAGAGGTCAGGATGCTCGAGTGCGGCGGGATGCTGCGGCTGCCGCCCCTTTTCTCCCCGGAGATCGTGTGGTCCCAACGGGACGGCGCTCTGGCCGTCGCGGCTTCAGACACCTACGCGGTCGACCTCTACGAGGGCAGCGCGCTGCGCCGCTCGATCCGGCGGGCTCTTCCTGTCCGTCCCGCGTCCGACGACGACGCCGTCCGGGAGCTGGGCGAGGGGATGCGGGTCCGCTTCGGCGGCAACCAGCCTTGCGTGTTTCCGGCGGAGCGGGTGGTCGAGCAGCAGGGCTTCGCGCCGACGATCCCGTGGGTCGGCTCCATCGGGATCGACGCCGACGGCGACGTCTGGGTGGAGCGCCGCGCGCTCGGCCGCGACGCCCTCGGCACCATCGACGTCTTCGACGGGGAGGGACGCTACCTGGGCACGCTTCCCGACGGCACGCCGTTTCCCGTGCTCTTCCTCCCGGACGGCCGGGTCGGGGTCATCGAGAAGGACGAGCTCGACGTGCCTCGGCTCCTCGTCCAGCGGGTAGAGAGGAGCGGCCGCGGGTGAACGATCGCACCGAGGAGCTCCGCAGCTTGCCTCCGGCTCCGCGACCGGATGACGTGGCGTCTCCGGAGGCTGCCGTGCTCGCCCTGTACGACCTCATCTCGGGGCCGGCAGGCGTCGAGCGCGACTGGGTACGCCTGCGTTCGCTGTTCGATCCCCGTGTCCGCTTCCTCATCGGGAGATGGCTCGCCGATCCCCACCGACCGTGCGACGTCGTGTACGAATGGGACCTCGACGCCTTCGTGGTCGAGGGCCGGGCCTTCTGGCAGGCCGAGGGGTTCTGGGAGTCACAGGTGGGCGCCCGGGTCGAGAAGTTCGGCAACGTCGCGCACGTCTTCAGCTCCTACGAATCGCGCATCGGATCGCCGAGCGCCGAGCCGGTCGGCCGGGGCGTGAACAGCATCCAGCTCCTCCGGCACGCGGATCGGTGGTGGATCGTGGCCGTGGCGTGGGACGTGGAGACGCCGGAACACCGGATTCCGGCGCGTCTGGATGGAGGAAGCAGGGGGTGAGGGGTCTCCGGGGGCGCGTCCTGTCCGCGCTGGGGGCGATGGCCGCGCTGGCTTGCGGCGGGCCCCGCGAGCCGGCGCGCGACGCCGACGCACTCCTGCAGACCTCCTCGCTCCGCTACGAGCTCCACCGCGAGGAGCTGGGGTGGCGCGTCACGGTCCCGTACACCTTCCGCAACGACACCGGCGGGCCGGTCTACCTCCCCAACTGCGAAGGCGACATCCGGCCGCTCCTCCAGGTCGAGCGGAACGGGGCCTGGTTCGACGCCTGGCGACCGTTCACGGTCAAATGCCAGAGCCCCCCGGTCGCGATCCCGGCGGGCGACACGCTTGCCGATACGTTGCGCGTCTTCGGCGCGCCGGCGGGCTCGAACCTCGTGCCGGCCTTCGCCTTCGAGGACGTCGAGGGCGTGTACCGGCTGCTCTGGTACCAGGCGGTGTCGTCCGCGGACGAGGGGGTGGTGGATCCGGACGCGCTGCTCCCACTCCCGCAGAGGGTCTCCAACCGATTCCTCTTGGAGCGGTGAAGGCGCCGCGTGAAGGCGCACCGTACCTTGCTCCGTCCACCGGATCTCAACCCCGGAGGAGGAAACGGAAGATGGACCAAGTAAGGCCCGGCCCGGGCACTCTCGCGGTGTGGGCGGGGGAAGAGGGGCGGGTGAGCGGCGCGCCCACGCAGACCCCGATGGTCGGCTCGGTCTCGTTCGGTTACCGGGACCTGGAGGGTTGGCTGGAGGTCGCCCGCGGCGAGCGCCCGGGGCACATCTACGGCCGCAACACCAACCCCACCGTGGCCGTCTTCGAGGAGAAGGTCCGCCGCCTGGAGGCGGCCGAGGCCGCCACGTCCTTCGCGACGGGGATGGCGGCCGTGAGCGGGACGCTGTGGGCGCTCCTGGAGCCCGGCCGCCGGCTGGTCTCGGTGCGGGACACGTACGGGGGCACCAGCGTCGTGTTCACCGACTACCTCGCGCGCTGGGGCGTCGACGTCGTGTTGTGCGACACGACGGACGCGGACGCGATCGAGGCGGAGGTCGCGCGCGGGTGCGATCTCCTCTACCTCGAGACGCCGACCAACCCGACCCTCGAGGTCCTCGACCTCGCCCGCCTGTCGGCCGCCGGGCGGGCCGCGGGCGCGACCGTGGTGGTGGACAACACGTTCGCCACCCCCGTCAACCAGAGTCCGCTCGAGCACGGCGCACACCTTGTGATCCACTCCGCCACCAAGTTCCTGGGCGGCCACGCCGACGCGCTCGGCGGTGTGGCCTGCGGCGACCGGGAGCGGATCCGCAGGCTGTTCCGGTTCCGGGAGATCACCGGCGCGACGCTGCATCCCGAGGCGGCCTACCTCCTGCTGCGCGGCCTGAAGACGCTCCACCTGCGGATCGCACGGCAGAACGCCAGCGCCCTGCGGATCGCCACCTGGCTCGAATCCGCCGAGGGCGTGCGCGCCGTGCGCTACCCGGGCCTCGCGTCCCATCCGGCCCACGACGTGGCAGCCCGACAGATGCGCGGATTCGGCGGCGTGCTCGCCTTCGAGCTCGAGGGAGGGATGGCGGCGGTGGAGCGACTGCTCCCCGCCCTCCGCTGGGCGCATCTGGCGGCCAATCTCGGGGCGGTGGAGACGGTGGCCGGCACACCGGCCACCACCAGCCACGTGGAGTGCACGCCCGAGGAGCGAGCGGCGCTCGGCATCCCGGAGGGGCTCGTGCGCTACTCCGTGGGCATCGAGGACCCGGACGACCTCATCGCCGACCTGGACACGGCGCTCCGGGTGGCCCGGGACCCCGGCGCCTGACGTGAGCGACCTGGGGTTCACAGCCACGGAGGCCCGCGTGGCGGACGCGGTCGACGAGGGCGCGCTGGTGGCGGAGGCGCAGCGGCTCGTGCGCATCCCGAGCTGGGACGGGCAGGAGACGCCGGCTCAGGAGGCGATGGCCGGGCTGATGGCCGAGAACGGCCTGGAGGTCGACCGGTGGGACATCGACCTGGCTGCCCTGGCCGGACACTCCCACTACGCCGCGGAGATCGACCGGACCGAAGCGGTGGGGGTCGTGGGCACGCTCCCGGGACGCCGCGGTGGGCGTAGCCTGATCCTGAACGGACACGTCGACGTGGTGCCACCCGGCGAGGAGGGTGCCTGGCGCCATCCTCCCTTCGACGCCGTCCTGGAGAGCGGGCGACTGTACGGGCGGGGCTCGCTGGACATGAAGGGCGCGCTCGTCGCGGGGCTGCACGCGCTGGCCGCCGTGCGCGCGGCGGGGGTGCGGCTGGCGGGAGACGTCCACCTCATGAGCGTGATCGGCGAGGAGGACGGCGGAACGGGGACGCTCGCGAGCGTCCTGCGCGGATACCGTGCCGATGGTGCCGTGGTCATGGAGCCCACGGATCTCGCGGTGGCACCGGCGCAGGCCGGCGTCCTCAACTTCCGCATCCGGGTTCCGGGCCTGGCCGCACACGGGGCCGTGCGCGAGGAGGGCGTGAGCGCCCTGGACAAGCTGTTCCCCGTCCATGCGGCGCTCCGGGGCCTCGAGGAGGAGCGGAACCGGCGCCTGGGGGGCGATCCGCTCTTCGCGGCCTACCGGCTTCCGTTCCCGATCTGCGTGGGCACGGTCCGGGGTGGTGACTGGGCCAGCTCCGTGCCCGACCACGTGACCGTGGAGGGGCGGATGGGCCTGGCGCCCGGCGAGTTGCTGGAGGACGCCCGCCGGCAGATGGGCGAGGCGATCACCAACACCGCGGACGGCGATCCGTGGCTTCGCGACCACCCACCCCTCCTCTCCTGGTGGGGTGGCCGCTTCCTGGCCGCCCGAACGCCGCCCGACCACCCGCTGGTGGGCGCCGTACGCTCGGCCGCGGCGACGGTGACGGGGCGGGAGCCGCCTCTCCAGGGAATGACCTATGGGGCCGACATGGGGCTGCTGGCCGAGGTGGGCGGCACACCCGCCGTGTTGTTCGGCCCCGGCGACATCCGGCGGGCGCACCGGCCGGACGAGTGGGTCGCCGTCGCCGACCTCGTGGCGACGGCCCGAACGCTCGCGGTGGCGGCGGTCCGCTTCTGTGGGTAGCCGCAGGACAGCTGAGGCACTCCCCTCCGGGCACGTATTCGATCTCCGTGTGGCGGGCGGACCCGGCGCAGCGCACCGAGCGCACGGTGGAGGTCGGCGCGGGGCGAACGGAGGTCCTTGTCGACGTCCCCGCCCATTGACCTCGTCCCCCGCGCGGGCGATCCTTCGGCCGTAGCCCTCAGCCACGGAGCAGGACTCGGATGTCCGCGCACCGCACGACCTACACGACCACGACCACCACCGGCCGGACGACCGGCCCGGGGGCTGTGCACGTCGGTTAGGCAGAGGCGACAGAGACCGACCAGAGGCGCGGCCCCGGAGCCCGGGGGCCGCGCTTTTCGTTGACCACCGGGCGTCCGACCCAGATCGTAGCGGACCACCCGAAACCGAACGAAACGACATGTCCAGAGAGCAGATCCACATCACGCTTCCCAACGGCGACGTCCTCGAGCTCCCGAGCGGCTCGACGGCCGGCGACGTCGCGCGCTCCATCGGACCCGGCCTGGCGAAGGCGGCGGTCGCAGCCGTCGTGGACGGCGACACGGTCGATCTCATGACGCCCATCGACCGCGACGCCTCGCTCCGGATCCTCACGGAGAAGGACGCGGAGGCGCTGCCGGTGCTCCGCCACTCCGCGGCCCACGTGCTGGCCACGGCGGTGCGTACGCTGCGACCGGGTGCGGGGATCGGCTTCGGCCCGGCCATCGACGACGGATTCTACTACGACTTCGACGTGGAGGCGCCGTTCACGCCGGAGGACCTGGAAGTCTTCGAGAGCAAGATGAGCGAGGTCGCACAGGAGGACCTTCCCTTCGAGCGGCGCCGCGTGACGAAGGAGGAGGCGCGCGATCTGTTCGCGGACGATCCGCTCAAGCTGGAGCGCCTCGAGGAGCTCGGTGACGACGAGGTGATCACGGTCTACCGGGACGGCGTGTTCTTCGACCTGTGCCGGGGTCCCCACGTGCCGAGCACGGGCAGGATCAAGCATTTCAAGCTCCTCTCGGGCGCCGGCGCGTATTGGCGGGGCGACGAGAACCGCCAGATGCTGCAGCGCATCTACGGCACGGCGTTCTTCAAGCAGGCCGAGCTGGACGAGCACCTGAAGCGGCTGGAGGAGGCGAAGAAGCGCGACCACCGCCGCCTGGGCCGCGAGCTCGACCTGTTCAGCACGGACGAGCGGGTGGGGCAGGGGCTCATCCTCTGGCACCCGAAGGGTGCGCTCGTGCGCATGGAGATCGAGAACTACGAGCGCGATCTGATCCTGCGCCACGGCTATCAGATCGTGTACACGCCGCACATCATGAGCGAGCGGCTGTTCGAGATCTCCGGCCACCTGGAGAACTTCAAGGAGAACATGTTCGGGGCGATGGAGGTGGAGGGCGCGCGCTATCGTCCGAAGCCCATGAACTGCCCCGGCCACATCGCGGTCTTCCAGTCGAACCAGCACTCCTACCGGGACCTGCCCATCCGCATGGCCGAGTTCGGCACGTGTTACCGCTACGAGCGGAGCGGCGTGCTGCACGGCATGCTGCGCGTGCGTGGCTTCACGCAGGATGACGCCCACGTCTTCTGTACGCCCGAGCAGGTCCCCGACGAGATCGACCGGCTCCTGGACCTGGTGGACGAGATGCTGACGACGTTCGGCTATCCGTACGACATCGAGCTGTCCACGAAGCCGGAGAAGGCGCTGGGCTCCGACGAGGACTGGGACGGCGCGGTGAAGCTCCTGGCCGAGCGGCTGGAGGCGCGAGGCGTTCCCTTCGAGATCGACGAGGGGGGTGGGGCGTTCTACGGGCCGAAGCTCGACTTCAAGCTCATCGACGCCATCGGCCGGAAGTGGCAGGGCCCCACGGTCCAGCTCGACTTCAACCTGCCGGACCGCTTCGAGATGGAGTACGTCGGCGAGGACAACCACCCGCATCGGCCCATCATGCTGCACCGGGTGCTGGTGGGCTCCATGGAGCGCTTCGTCGGTGGGCTCATCGAGCACTACGCGGGGGCCTTCCCCACGTGGCTGGCGCCGGAGCAGGTACGGGTGCTGCCGATCTCGGAGCAGTGGGTCGAGAGCGCAGGGGAGTTGGCGGCCGAGCTGGAGAAGGCCGGCGTGCGGGTCCACGTAGAAGCGCGCGAGACGCTCGGCTACCGGATCCGCGAGGCCGAGACGCTGAAGATCCCCTTCATGGCGGTGGTGGGGGAGCGCGAGGCCGCCGACAGCACGGTGGCGGTGCGCAAGCGTGGCACCGGCAGGAAGCAGGAGGTCATGCCGCGCCCCGACTTCGTGGCTTTGGTCGCGGAGCGCATCCGTACGCGCGCCCTGGACTGACGCCGGCGGGATCTCAGCGCGCGTCGCGGGGCTCGAGCAGCCGCGTACGCCGCTTCAGCGCGTGCAGGACGAGGTAGGCGAGCGTGCCCGCCGCGAAGTAAAGCACCCACGGTCGCGCCTCCGCCCACCCCTGGTGGAGCGCCCGCCCGCGCACGAGAGCGACGGCGGCGGTCGACGCGACGAAGCCGTACAGCGCCTGGTAATCCCGCCCCAGGACGAAGCGGAGGCTGAACGGGTAGGGCCACGGCCGCCACGCGCCGAAGCCCGGAATGAACGGCGGCGTGTGTGCGGCCCAGCCGGCGAAGGCGTCTCCGAAGCTCTCGAAGAGGAAGCGCTCCTCCGCCATCATGATGCGCTCGTAATAGAGCCAGAACACGAGAATCGTCACGAGGATGACGAACGGCTTGCCCGCGAACGCCGCCACGCCGATCCACATGAAGAAGTTCCCGAGGTAGAGGGGGTGGCGAACCAGCGAATAGATTCCACCCGTGTTGAGCTCTTCGGCGCGAAGCTCCTTCGTACCGCGCCCCGACGTCCCGATCGCCACGTGGCCGACGGTCCACCCCCGGATGGCCAGGCCCAGCAGGCCGAGGGCGATCCCCGCGACGGCCCACGCCGGCGTCGCTCCCGCCCCGCCCAGGGGAACCGGCCTGGCCGCCGTCGCGGCGAGGACGTAGACGAGCACCACCAGGGGCGGATAGCTGCGCCAGCGGAAGAGCCAGCGGCCCTCTCGGAGGGACTCGGACACGAGGCCGGGAGCTGGGGGGGGGACCTTCGGAGTGGAATCCACGACGTCTCGCTGGGTGGTGGTGGGCGCTCCGCTCGCGATCAGTTTGCCCAAGGAGGACGGGTTCGGGAAGGGCCGACGGGCAGGGGGGCCGGGGTGGACCTCCGCCATCCACGGTCACTCCGGTTGACCCGCCGCGGCCCAGCCACCATCTTTTCCGACCACCCGTATGGGTGGGTCGACAATGAAGAAGCGGGCCGCTGGACCGGCGGCTCCACCTTCAGGGCCCGCGCTGGCGGAGCTGACGTGAGGGTCGCGAGGTGTCCGGTCGGGACGGGTTCGTCCTGTGCCGGCTTCCGGTTGCGGCCCGAGCGAAGTCTCGGGCCTTTTGCTTGGTAGTGCATCGGGGGGAGCGGGTTCCTCCCGGGGTGACCCAGGATCGGAGGTAGCTCAGATCAGCGAGAAGCGAGTCCGCGTCAACGAACAGATCCGGATCAGCCCCATTCGCCTCATCGGCGACCAGGGAGAGCAGATCGGCATCGTCTCCATCGACGAGGCCAGGGATCGCGCGGCGGAAAAAGGTCTAGATCTGGTCGAGGTCGCGCCCGACGCCCGGCCGCCCGTGGTCAAGATGATGGATTACGGGAAGTACAAGTACGAAGCGGCCCGGCAGGCGCGCGAGGCGAAGAAGAAGCAGCACACGATCCAGGTCAAGGAGGTGAAGTTCCGACCCGGGATCGAGGAACACGACTACGACTTCAAGACCCGCCACGCCCGGCGGTTCCTGGAGGAGGGGAACAAGGTCAAGCTGACCATGATGTTCCGGGGGCGGCAGGTCACGCATCCGGAGCTGGGCCTGGAGGTGCTGGCGCGCGTGACCGAGGATCTGCAGGACGTGGGAAAGGTGGAGCAAAACCCGAATTTCGAGGGGCGGGTCATGTCGATGGTCCTGGCTCCCTTGAAGGTCAAGTAGGTGAGATCATGCCCAAGATGAAGACGCACCGGGGTGCGGCGAAGCGCCTGAAGCAGACCGGCACGGGCCGGCTCAAGCGGCACAAGGCGAACAAGAGCCACATCCTCACGAAGAAGACGACCAAGCGGAAGCGCCGCCTGCGCAAGGCGGGTCTCGTCGCCAAGCCCGACGAGAAGCGGCTGAAGCGGATGCTCCCGTACGGCGGATAAGGAGGACGACCCATGCCTCGCTCGACATCCGCCCCCGCGCGGAACAAGAAGAAGAAGAAGCTCTTCAAGGTCGCGAAGGGGTACTTCGGCGGCCGGAAGAACCTCTGGCGCACCGCACAGGACGCGGTGGAGAAGGGGTGGGAGCACGCCTATCGCGACCGGAAGAAGAAGAAGCGCAACTTCCGGCGCCTGTGGATCACGCGCATCAACGCAGCGGCCCGTGAGCACGACCTGTCATACTCCCGCTTCGTCAACGGCCTGAAGGAGGCCGGCGTGGAGATGGACCGCAAGGCGATGGCCGACCTGGCCGTCCGCTCTCCGGAGGCGTTCGCGGCCCTCGTGGACCGCGCCAAAGAGGGACTGGCCGCCAAGACGAACTGAAGGCGCGCACGATCCGCCCTCGACGGTCGGCGAAGAGGCCCCGCGGCATCGTGCCGCGGGGCCTCTCGTGTACGGGGCCCGGGCCGTCGGGCACGGAGGTTTGCGCCCCCCTTCACGCCTGATAGCTTTCGGCCTGCCCAAGCCGAGAGACACCAACTCACGATGAGCGAACTCCACCCCATCGAGGCGCTGAAGGCGCTGGAGAGCGAGGCCCTCGCGGCCATTCGCGCCGCCGAGGACGCGCGCGCGGTCGAGGAGGTCCGTGTCACCTACCTCGGACGCAAAGAGGGTCGCATCAGCCAGATCCTGCGCGAGGTCGGAACGCTGCCTCCCGAGGAGCGTCCCGCGCTCGGCCAGGAGGCCAACCGGGTCAAGGGCGTGGTGAGCGACGCGCTCGAGGCCCGCCAGCAGGCCCTCGCAGGCCCGACGACCGGCGCCGTCGAGGACCTGACGCTCCCGTCCCGCAGGCCGTGGAGGGGTGGGCTGCACCCGGTCACCCGGACGGTGGACGAGATCTGGGGCATCTTCCGGGACATGGGGTTCAGTCGCGCGCGCGGCCCGGAGGCCGACACGGAGTGGTACAACTTCGAGGCGCTGAACACGCCCCTCGACCACCCGGCGGCCGACGAACAGGACACGCTCTACCTGGTGGACTCTGTCCTCCTGCGCAGCCACACCTCGCCGGTGCAGATGCGCACCATGGAGCGGTACCAGCCGCCGATCCGCATCATCGCGCCGGGGTGGGTGTACCGCCGCGACACCTACGATGCGACGCATACCCCGGCGTTCCTGCAGATCGAGGGACTGGTGGTGGACGAGGGAATCACCTTCGTCGACTTCAAGGCGACGCTCGCAGAGTTCGCGCGCCGCTACTGGGGACCGGGCACGCAGACCCGCTTCCGCCCCTCGTTCTTCCCGTTCACGGAGCCGAGCGCCGAGGTGGACGTGAAACGCGTGATCACCCGCCCGGACGGCTCCACCGAGGAGACGGACTGGCTGGAGATCATGGGCGCGGGGATGGTGGACCCGAACGTGCTCGAGAGCGCCGGCTACGACGCCGAGCGCTACACGGGCTTCGCCTTCGGCATGGGGCCGGGTCGGATCGCGAAGCTGAAGCACGGCGTTGACGACCTGCGCACGTTCTTCGAGAACGACGTCCGCTTCCTGGCTCAGTTCGCCCGATGAACGTCTCGTTCCGCTGGCTCAAGGACATGGTGCCCGGGCTGCGCCTCCCGGCCCGCGAGGTCGCCGACCACCTGGCGCTCAGGGGGGCTCCGGTCGAGGAGATGGTGTCGCCCGGAGTGGAGCTGGGCGACGTGGTCGTCGGGCGCGTGGTGACGACGGGACCGCACCCGAACGCCGATCGGCTGTCGCTGTGCAGGGTGGACGCCGGCGCGGGCGTCGTGCAGGTGGTCTGTGGCGCGCCCAACGTCAAGGGGGGCTCCTGGTACCCGTTCGCCCCCGTGGGCGCGACGCTGCCCGGTGGCCTGAAGCTCAAGAAGGCGAAGATCCGAGGCGAGCATTCGGAGGGGATGCTGTGCTCTCCGAAGGAGCTCGGGCTCGGCGCCGACCACAGCGGCATCATGGAGATCCACGGCGACTTCACGCCGGGCGAGTCGTTCGTGGAGGCGCTCGGCCTCGACGATACGACCATGGACGTTGAGGTCACGTCCAACCGCGGCGACCTGCTGAGCCACATCGGGATCGCCCGGGAGCTCGCCGCCGAAGGGGACGGCCACACGGTCCTGCCGGAGATCCCGGGGGATCCGCAGGTCGCCCTCGCGTGGGAGGCGGGGGCACCCGAGGTCACGGTGGGAGGGGTCTCCATCCGCATCGACGACGCTGACTTGTGCGCCCGCTACCTGGGCGCGGTGGTGCGGGGGGTGCGCATCGGGCCTTCGCCAGCGTGGCTGCAGGAGCGCCTGCGCGGCGCGGGGGCGCGACCCATCAACAACGTGGTGGACGCCACCAACTACGTGATGCTCGAGCTGGGACAGCCCCTGCACGCCTTCGATCTGGCCAGGCTCGGCGGCTCGGCGATCGTCGTACGTCGCGTGCGCCCCGACGAGAAGACGTTCACGACGCTGGACGACGAGGAGCGCGCACTCGGCCCGGACATGCTCATGATCTGCGACGCGGAACGCCCGGTGGCGATCGCCGGCGTCATGGGCGGGTCGGACTCGGAGGTGTCGCCGGACACGACCGACATCCTGCTGGAATGCGCGCTCTTCGATCCGAAGTCGGTGCGGGCCACCCGCCGGGCGTTGGGAATGTCGACGGACGCCTCCTACCGCTTCGAGCGAGGCGTGGACCCGGAGGGGATGCGCCGCGCCGTGGAGCGGGCCGTGGCGCTCATCGTCGCCACGGCCGGCGGGGAGATCGACGGACCGGTCCTGGACGTGTGCCCACGCTCGTTCGAGGCCCGGGTGGTGGCCCTGCGGCTGGCCCGCATCGGGCACGTCCTCGGCGTGCCCTTCGACGCGGCGACGGTCCGCGGCCACCTCGAGCCGCTCGGCTTCACCGTCGAGTCGGAGGACGAGGGGACCCTGCGGGTGCGGGTGCCGGGATTCCGGAGCTGGGACGTCACCCGGGAGGTCGACCTGATCGAGGAGGTCGCCCGGGCGCACGGCTACGACGCCTTCCCGGCGGACCTCGGCGCCTACGGGTCGAACACCGTGCCCGACCACCCCGCGTTCCAGCTCGAGGACGGGCTGCGCGGCGCGCTGGCGGCCCGTGGGCTGTTCGAGGCGCAGACCCCGGCGTTCGTCCCGAAGGGGGAGGGCGACGTGCGCGTGGCCAACCCCCTGAACACGCTCGAGCCCTACGTACGCAGGACAGTGCTTCCCTCGCTCCTCCGGCGGGTGGAGTACAACTTCGCCCGCGGCAACCGGGATGTGCGCCTGTTCGAGATCGCGACGTCCTTCCGCGCCGCGGGGAAGGGGGAGCCTCCCCGGGAGGAGACCCACGTCGCCGCCGTCCTGAGCGGGCGGCGCGAGCCGCCCCACTGGTCCGTGCCCGAAGAGGTGTTCTCCGTCTGGGACCTCAAGGCCCTGGCCGAGGAGATCGCCGAGCGCGCCTATCGCGGCGCCTGCAGCGTCGCGCCCGCGCCCGAGCCGGGTGCGCCGTGGGACGAGGGGGCGACGTTCGAGGTGCGCGACGGCGCCGGTGCGGTGGTCGGTCGGGCGGGTCGGGTGCGCGCGGAAGCCGTCGACGCGCCGGTGTGGGCGGACGACGTGTGGGCCCTGGAGGTCACGCTGCCCGCGGACATCGCCCCGGAGCCCGTTCACCTGTACGAGCGCCTGCCCCAGCATCCCGCGGTGGACCGGGACCTGGCGTTGCTGGTCCCGGACGGAGTCACGGTCGCCACCGTGACGGAGGCCATCCGCGGCCGGGCCGGCGGGCTTCTCGAGCGGGTGGCGTTGTTCGACCACTACCGCGGCGAGGGCGTGCCGGCGGGCATGAGGTCGGTCGCCTTCAGCTTGCGCTTCCGGGCCGCGGAGCGGACCCTGAAGGACAAGGAGGTGGACCGCGCTGTGGAGACCATCGTCGGGGGCCTGAAGGAGGAGCTCGGTGTCGAACTCCGGGGATAACGCCGCGCCGTCCGAACGGGTCGTGTTCCAGAGGCTGGAGCGTGCCGTGGGGGAAGCGCTCGGCCGGCTCGAGAGGACACGCCTGCGGGCGGAGGCGGCGGAGGCCAGGAGCGGGGAGCTCCAGGAGCTGCTGAAGCGCTTCACGGGCGACGAGGGAGCAGCCGGCCGACTCCTGACCCGGCTCAAGACGCTCGAAGAGCAGAACGAGGATCTCCGCACCCGGTTGGAGAAGGGTCGCGAGAGCGTCGAGCGCCTTCTGGCCCAGATCCGGTTTCTGGAGGGGCAGCGATGAGCGAGAAGGCGTCCGTCACCGTCCGGATCGCCGGCGAAGAGCACACGATCCGGGCCAATGCCGAGCCCGCCTACACCAGGAAGTGCGCCAAGCTGGTGGACGAGCGCATCCGCGAGATCCGGTCGAAGTCGGGGCTGATCGAGAGCCACAAGGCCGCCATCCTGGCCGCGCTCTCCATCGCGGACGAGTATTTCCAGGCGGTCGACGAGGCGGAGCGGATCCGCAAGGAGGCCGGCGCGCGCACCGCCGATCTCCTCTCCCGTGTGGAGCAGGGGCTGAAGGCTGCCGGGCCCGAGTAGCGCGCCGGTGTCGCCTCACAGGGGGCCGCCGGTGGCTCCCCGGCGGGGGGCAGCTTGCGATTCGGCGCCGCCAAATCCTATTCTCTGACCAACCTGCGAGCCTTCGCCTGCCCCGTTGGTCCGGCATCGCGAGGGTTCCGACGCGATCCACCCGCGGCTCCGTAGAATCCCGGAGCCGAGTTCGGAGTCGATACATGATCACCCCGCTGGTGGGTTTGGCAGCGGTGGGGCTCATCCTGGGCGTATTGATCGGTTTCTTCCTGGCTCGAAGCCGTGAGAGGGCCCACCGCGAGCTGGAGAAGGCCGAGTCACGGGACGAGGCCTCCCGCATCCTCAAACGAGCGCAAGAAGAAGCCGAGAACCTCAGGAAGGCCGGGGAGCTGGCCGGCCGCGAGGAGAGCTTCAAGCTTCGGGAAACCTGGGAGCGCGAGGAGTCGCACCGCCGCGAGGAGGCGGAGCGCCTCGATCGCCGCATGCAGGAGCGCTCCGAGGCCCTCGACCGCCAGTTCGAGCGCCTGAACGAACGCGAGACCGAGCTGGAGGCCCGTGCGGCCGGGCTGGTTCGGGGCGAGCGGGCGCTGGCGGACCGCGAAGCCGTCATCGAGCGCGACACCGCGGAGGCGCGGGCGCGCCTGGAGCAGCTCGCCGGGATGTCCGCTCAGGAGGCGAGGAAGCAGCTCGTCGACGACCTCCAGGACGAGGCGCGGGCCGAAGCCGCCAACGCGCTCCGGGAGATCCGGGAGCAGGCGCAGCGCGACGCGGACCGCGAGGCCAAGAAGATCATCGGGCTCGCCATCCAGCGCATGGCCGCCGACCAGACCGCCGAGACCACCGTCTCGGTCGTACAGCTTCCCTCCGACGAGATGAAGGGTCGCATCATCGGGCGGGAAGGTCGCAACATCCGGGCGTTCGAGCAGGCGACGGGCGTCGACGTCATCATCGACGACACGCCGGAGGCGGTGGTCCTGTCCGCCTTCGACCCGGTGCGCCGCGAGGTGGCGCGGGTCGCCCTCGAGCGCCTGATCGAGGACGGACGCATCCACCCCGGCCGCATCGAGGAGACGGTAGACAAGGCGACCGCCGAGGTCGAGGCGGGGATGGTGCAGGCGGCCGAGGAGGTCCTCTACGAGCTCGGCATCCACAATGTGCACCCCGAGATCGTCAAGACGCTCGGACGTCTCCGCTTTCGCACCTCGTACGGCCAGAACCAGCTCCAGCACGCCAAGGAGGTCGCGCTCCTGGCCGCCAACATGGCCGCCGAGATGGGCCTCGACGTCCAGGGTGTGAAGCGCGCGGGGATCCTGCACGACGTGGGCAAGGGGATGACCCACGAGCACGAAGGGACCCACGTGGAGCTCGGCTACCGGCTGTGCAAGAAACACAACGAGAGCGAGCTGGTGCTCAACGCGATCCGGGCCCACCACGACGAGGAGCCGCACTTCTTCGCCGAGACGTTCCTGGTGACCGCCGCCGACGCGATCAGCGGGTCCAGGCCGGGCGCGCGTCGCGAGATGTTCGAGGGCTACGTGAAGCGGCTCGAGAAGCTCGAGGAGATCGCCATGGAGCACCCGGGGGTGGAGCGGTGCTTCGCGATCCAGGCGGGCCGGGAGCTGCGCGTGATGGTCGAGCCCGAGAAGGTGGGCGACGGCGAGATGGCGCAGATCTCCGAGGCCGTCGCGCGCCGCATCGAGAGCGAGCTGCAGTATCCCGGTCAGATCAAGATCGTGGTCGTCCGGGAGACGCGCGCCGTGGACTTCGCGCGGTAGGACCGGCCCACCCGCCGAAGGGCCCGCGGCGCGGGGCCCGGAGCCCCGGGGAACGTGTTACCTTGGTGGCCGGATCGCGCGGGCGTGCCCACGAGGCCTCGTCCGCGAACTCGACAGCAACCCAGGGTGGGCTTTTCGGGTCATGAGCGCGCAGATCATCTCCGGGACGGAAATCGCGGCCCGGATCCGGGAGGAGCTCACGGCGAAGGTCACCGGGCTGAAGCGGGATCATGGCCTGACCCCGGGGCTGGCCACCGTGCTGGTGGGGGACGACCCCGCCTCGCACATGTACGTGGGCATGAAGAACAAGGCGGCCGCGAAGATGGGGATCCACTCGCGCCAGATCACGCTCGCGGCCGACACCTCCCAGGACGAGCTGCTGGGGGTGGTGGCGGGTCTGAACGCGGACCCGGACATCCACGGGATCCTCGTACAGTTCCCGCTTCCCGACCACCTGGACGAGGCCCGGGTGACCGAAGCCACCAGCCCGGACAAGGACGTGGACGGCCTCGGCCCCATGAACGC
>Ga0307424_1000075_pt1 | contig 42327 bp, 43 predicted proteins | sample SalMarWE160320MG_FD_202157 | JGI IMG/M metagenome (GOLD analysis project Ga0307424, IMG submission 202157) | Salt marsh sediment microbial communities from the Plum Island Ecosystem LTER, Massachusetts, United States - WE1603-20 | ecosystem: Environmental > Aquatic > Marine > Intertidal zone >... | reverse complement strand
ACAGCTACCTCAAGGGATTCAAGATCCTCCCGACGAATATGCCACGGTTCTGGGGAGTCTGGTTGGAGAAATGATTCAAAAGAAGGGGCTCCCGGTCATGAGAGCCCCTTCTCATGCATTTGTTCTTGAGTTTGGTAGGGTAGGACAGACAACATGGTTCGTTACATCATCAAGCGGATTCTCTATATCATCCCGACCCTGTTTATTGTGGCATTCCTTATCTTCTTCCTGGTGCATTTGATCCCGGGAGACCCCGCCCTCGTGATCCTGGGCGAAGACGCCAGTCCTGAAAACGTCAAAGTCGTCAGGGAAACACTGGGACTCGATAAGCCTCTTTACACCCAGTTTGTTCTTTGGATCGGCAAGGTGGGGATGGGGGACTTCGGCCGATCCATTTTTACAAAGCGGCCCGTCATCGATGATATCCTGGAACGTTTTCCCGTGACATTGGTCCTCACGACCCTTGCCATGATTTTTTCCCTCCTCATCGCTTTACCGCCGGGCATCTACGCGGCTGTTCACCACAATACCCGGAAGGATTATACGTTTATGTTTTGCACCATTCTGGGTGTGTCCATCCCCGGATTCTGGCTCGGATTGATGGCTCTTCTCTTCTTCTCCGTGAAACTCGGATGGTTCCCGACGATCGGCTTTGTTCCCATGTGGGAAGACTTTTTTGTCGGTTTTCGTTACATGGTCCTCCCTTCTATGACCTTGGGGCTTTTCATGGCGGCGGTCGTGGCCCGCATGATTCGATCGTCTATGCTGGAGGTATTGCGCCTGGAGTATGTGACACACGCGAGGGCGAAAGGGCTCGGGGAGTGGAAAGTGATCGGTAAACATGCGCTCAAGAATGCCTTTGGGCCGACACTCACAACAATCGGTATACAGTACGGCATGCTTTTGGGGGGAGCCGTGATTACGGAAACCGTTTTCAGCCTGCCCGGTCTGGGAAAATATCTTGTCCTTTCCATCTACTCCCGTGATTACCCTGTGGTTCAAGGCTGCATCCTTTTTTTCGCTCTCACGTACATGGTCATTAATCTGGTCGTAGACATTTTATATGTCTATTTCGATCCACGGATTGTCTATGAATGAGGAAGAGGCATGATGACTTGGCAAAGATTGGTCGCGCACAAGACCGGAATGCTTGGGCTGGTGATCATCCTGCTCAATGTTTCAGTGGCATTCACCGCCCCTTGGGTAGCTACCCACGATCCCCTGGGCATGGATATCTTGAATCGAGATGCCCCACCCTCCATGGACCATATTTTTGGAACCGATGATTACGGTCGGGATATCTTCAGCCGAGTGGTTTACGGGACCAGAATCTCACTCTATATCAGCCTTCTGAGTGTCCTCGTCGCCATGGTCTGTGGTATAGGCATCGGGGCATTCTCGGGCTATTACAGAGGCTGGGCCGATACGGTGATCATGCGTTTCATGGACGCCCTGATGTCTTTCCCCGCCATTTTGCTGGCTATCGGGATCATGGCGGTCAGAGGCGGTCATATCAATAACGTCGTCATTGCCCTGGGGGTGGTCTACACGCCCAGGTTCGCGAGAATCGTCAGGGGGTCTTTTCTCTCGCTGAAAGAAAAGGAATTTGTTGAAGCCGCTGTTGCGGGGGGTAATGGCGATCTTGTCATCATCTTTCGCCATATCCTCCCCAATTGTATGGCCCCCATTATTGTGCAGGCCACCGTCAGCCTCGCCTATGCGATCCTGGCCGAGGCCGCCCTGAGTTTTCTGGGTCTGGGGGCTCCTCCGCCCGCACCATCCTGGGGCAACATCCTGAGTGATGCCAGGAATTTTATGCTAGATGCCCCCTGGATGACCATTTTCCCGGGGATTGCCATCACCTTCAGCGTATTGGGCTTCAATCTTTTAGGCGATGCGCTGCGGGATGTGCTTGATCCCAGGCTTAAATGATTTTTGTGGAGTCCAATGGACACGGTACTGAGCGTCGAAAACCTGAAAACCTATTTCTATACTCGTGAAGGTGTGGCCAAAGCCGTCAACGGTGTGGACCTTCATCTGGACCGGGGCGAGATCCTGGGGGTAGTAGGGGAGTCGGGGTGCGGGAAGAGTGTCACCGCATTTTCCATCCTCCGCCTGGTGCCCCGCCCCGGCAGGATCGTCTCCGGAGAGATTGTTTTGGACGACAGGGATCTGCTGCGACTATCCCCGGCAGAGATGCGTCGGATCAGAGGGGATCGCATATCCATGATATTTCAGGAACCGATGATCTCTCTGAATCCCGCCTTTACCATTGGGGATCAATTGGTCGAGGCCCTCAGAATTCACCGCAACATGAATAAGACCGAAGCCCGTGATCATGCCGTCGATATGTTGCGAAAGGTCGAAATCCCTTCACCGGAGCGCCGCTTCAATGAATATCCCCACCAGTTGAGCGGAGGTATGAGTCAGCGCGCCATGATCGCGGAGTCCCTGCTCCTGAATCCCCAGGTACTTATTGCCGATGAACCGACGACGGCCCTGGATGTCACTATCCAGGCCCAAGTCCTGGATGTCATGTACAGACTGACCAGGGATATTGGAACGGCCATTATGCTGATTACCCACAACCTGGGCCTGGTGGCGGAATCAGCGAGGCGAGTAATGGTCATGTATGCCGGCAGAGTCATAGAAGAAGGCCCGGTCAAATCAATCTTTGAGAATGCGAAACACCCATACACCCGCGGGCTGCTGCATTCCATTCCGCTACCCGGCCGACGGCGGAGGCAAACCGACTCAAGGCTTTTCGAAATAAAGGGAATCGTCCCCAGTCTCTTTGATCTCCCTCCCGGGTGTGCCTTTTATCCGCGATGTTCGGAGTGCCAGGATATCTGTAGGCATGAAGCACCCCTCCGGTGTGAGATAGACGGTCAACATCAGGTTTTCTGCTGGCTTTACGAACCCTGTCGGAAGGGCTCATAAAATATGAGTACACTGCTGAAAGTAGATAACTTAAAAAAGTATTTCCCGATGAAAAAAGGGATTCTGGGAGGAAAATCGGGATGGGTCCGCGCCGTAAACGGGGTGAGTTTCGATATTTCCCCGGGGGAAACATTCGGGCTCGTGGGGGAGTCGGGAAGCGGGAAGTCTACGATTGGGAGATGCATCTTGAGGCTGCTGGAAGTGACAAAGGGACGTATTATTTTTGACGGAAGGGATATTACACATTTGAACCGGAAAGCGATGCGTCCCCTTCGCAGGGATATTCAGATCATTTTCCAGGATCCCTATTCATCGCTCAATCCGCGTATGCCCGTGAGCGAGCTCATCGGTACCGGCCTGAGGGCCGCCGGCAAAATGAATGCACGGGAGAGGAGAGAACGGATCCGGGACATCATGGAGCAGGTAGGTCTTCGCCCCGAGCATTACAGCCGATATCCCCACGAATTCAGCGGGGGCCAACGGCAGCGCATCGGAATCGGCCGGGCCATTGCACCGAATCCCAGGCTCATCATCGCGGATGAGCCCTTGTCCGCACTGGATGTCTCTATTCAGGCACAGATCGTGAACCTCATGGAGAAGCTCAGGGAGGATTTCAACCTCTCTTATCTTTTCATTTCACACGACCTGAGTGTGGTCGAGCATATCAGTGATCGAATCGCTGTGATGTACTTGGGAAGAATCCTGGAACTGGGCTCGAAGGAGGATATTTACGATCATCCAAAACACCCCTATACCAAGGCCCTTCTCTCTTCCGTTCCCCTGCCGCAGATTGGAAGAAGCTCAAGCCGGATTATTCTTCAGGGGGATATCCCCAGTCCACTGCGACCCCCATCCGGTTGTGTATTCCACACACGCTGTTATAGATATCGAAAGATCTGTTCAGAGTTCGAACCCGTCTGGAAGGATGTGGGTGGGAGTCAGTTTACCGCTTGTCATCTTTATTAGTTTTTCTTGGAGAGGACGGAGCTTTATTCAGCCTCAAATCAAATTCAAAGGAGAGAAGCGAATGTCGAGCTTAAGTGAACAGCTTGTTCAACTACGAAACAGGAATGCGCCTCCAGGCCCTTTTAATGTCACTCAGGCTTTCATCCGCGAGACCAAGGGGGGGCCATTATGATAGATGTCGATGGCCGGGAGTTGATTGATTTTAGCGGAGCTATTGGTGTCAACAATGTCGGCCATTGCCACCCAAGAGTCGTACAGGCGATAAAAGACCAAGCAGAAAAATGCCTCCACACATGTTTTCATGTTGCGATGTATGAATCGTATGTGCAATTGGCAACGAGGCTGAATGAGCTTGCCCCGGGGGTGTTTTCAAAAATGACCATGTTTGCAAACTGCGGGGCGGAGGTAGTTGAAAATGCGGTAAAGATCGCCGTTATGCGAAGGGCAAGCCTGCAATCATTTGTTTTGAAAATGCTTTTCACGGAAGGACACTCTTGATAATGTCCCTGACGAGTAAAATTAAACCCTACAAGCTTGGATTCGGCCCTTTTGCTCCTGAGCTTTATCGAATGCCTTTTGCATATTGTTACCGTTGCCCTTTCCATCTTCAATATCCCGGCTGCGATGTGGCATGCGCTGATTACCTCGAAGAATATTTATCTCCTATGTGGCGCCCGAATCAAAGGCACACAGAAGGTCATCCTGTATGAAAGCGAAGTGTTTCAGCGGCTGAAAATCGGCCAGGAAAATGACGGATTTATCAGAAAAGTGCGTGACGATAAAAAATACAGCTTTGCCTGCAAAAGCCTAGCTACAAATCCGTCGATGCCTAGCCCCGAAAAATCATGAAAAAATTACAGCACCAGGGCGGGCTTATCGCGGTCATCGATAAAAGCCGGGCGAAAGTAATCGCCGATCTTTTTCGGCATCAGCAAAAAAATATTCAAAAAAGCCATCGGCAACCTATACAACAAAAAGCTGATTACCCTCGAAAAACGGCATCCGGCCACGGGGAAAAAAGCAAAAAAAACCTGCCCGGAGCTCACGATTTAGGGGACATCCCCCTCTCTCGCCCGGTAAACCACATCGCCAGCCAACAGGGTGATGTGTATGTCGATCTGACCGATCTCCTGCGGATTCACTGTCCACGGATCCTGATCCAAAACCACCAGGTCCGCCAGTCGACCGGCCGTGAGCGAACCCTTGATGCACTCTTCGAAAGATGCGTAGGCCGCATAGGTGGTGTACATTTTGAATGCCTCGTCGAGAGAAATTCTTTGATTTCCACCAATGACCTTCCCTGATGCGCTCCTGCGGGTGACCATACACTGGACCCCCAGCAGGGGTTCGAGAAGGCCGGCGGGATGGTCGGAAGACCCCGCAACCCTCACCCCGGCGTCCAGAAAACTTTTGTGGCCGAACATTGTCTCGGCCATCTTTTGCCCATAGTACGGCCCTATCTTTTCACCATGCTGCCACAGATACGAGCCGAACGGCAGGGCGATAGCCCCCAGTTTGCGCATACGACTCAATATGGATTTATTGATCACGGTGCAATGTTCGATGCGATGTCTAGCGTCGGCTCTTGGAAATTTTTCCTGAGCCGTTTCAAGTGCACCCAAGCCCATTTCGATGGCAAGGTCGCCATTTGCGTGAAGACAGACCTGGTAGCCCAGCGTATGGATTCGGGTCACGATATCCGTTAACTCTCCAATATCTTCGAAAATCAAGATTCCGTGGTCATCCGGATTATCTATGTATCCCTCCCGCAGAGCTGCCGTGCGACCCGCGATGGCTCCGTCGAGAATCAGCTTAACGCCCGTACATCGGAGCCGTTCGTCACCCCAATTTCCAATAAGCCCAAGTTTTTCCAATTCATGGAGCCAGAGATATGAAATGAGCATGTTCACCCGTACGGTCAGAGACCGGTCCCGTGTCACATCGAGGTATGATGTGATGTAACTGGGAGAAACCTGGGCGTCGTTTACGCTGGTGACTCCCGCGGCATTTAGAACGCGGGCGGCATTCCGAAGCGCCTCGTTTCGCACAGCTCTTCCGAATAGGGGAACCACAGGAGGCTCTTTGCTCATGGCCTCTGAGGTGAATCGGAACAGGGCATTGCTGAACAGATGACCCGTTAGTCTTCCTGTTTTTTCGTCCCGTCCCAGCTTGCCCCCTTTCGGGTTCGGACTGTTTTCATCGAGTCCGCCTCTGCGCAGCCCCGCCGAATTGACGACACCGACGTTCCCGCTCACGTGCCTTATGATTACCGGATGGTCCGGGGCCACCGCATCCAGGTTTTCTCTGGTCGGAAGTCGACCTTCTCGCATTTTCGTGTCATCGTAAAGCGCGCCGCGGATCCACTCTCCGGGATCAAGACGTTTTGCTTCAGATTGAACGATCCTGAGCAGATGCTCTAGGTTGTCCACTTTAGAGGGCGAGAGGTCCAACTGCAGCGGAATCTGGCTGGATATGGAGAGATGTTCGTGTGCATCGATAAAGCCCGGCAAAACGGTCCTGCCACCAAGATCCATGATTTGAGTATTCGGTCCGGCAAGGTTTTCAAGATCCCTATTGGAACCGATTCCGATGATCCAGCCGTTTAAAGCGGCCAAAGACTGGGCCAGCGGTCTCTTTTGATCAAAAGTCCTTATCTGAGCGTTTTGAATCAGCAGGTCCGCTTCGAATGCCTCACGACTTGAAACAGTTCTGTCCGAAAGTCTCTCAGTGCGTGTCGTATCCATAGGACGGATCTCCCCCTCTTGAAACTTGACAAATCGATAAGTCATCGACCCATATCAGACATTCTTGATCATCAACCGGAACACACGGGATACCCTGTAGCCTTTCGCCGAAAAGAGGTTCTATCTGCCCTTACCATAGGCAATTCGAGGATCCAGATACCCGTAAAGGATATCCACAATCAAATTGGCAAAGATAACCCCGAAGGCCATGATGAAAAAAGTCGCTTGAGCGACGGGATAGTCATGTCTCGTAACCGAATTGACCATCAACCTTCCGATACCGGGCCATGAAAATACCGTCTCTAGAAGCACCTGTCCGCCGAAAGCGAAACCGATCATTACGGTTGAATAGGTGACGACCGGAATAATCGCATTTCGCATCGCAATTTTCCGCACCTTTGAATTGCCCAGGCCTCTTGCCCGCGCAAATTCCAAAAACTCTTCACCGATCAGATCCAAAACACTCGTCCTTGCAATCATTACCACATCGCCTGTAAAGTATAAAAGTGCAACGGCCAGGGGTAGGATCAAATGATGGGTGACATCAAGAAAGCGCTCCAACCAAGACGACGGAAACAGCCCGATAGTGCGCATACCTCCGAGAGGAAACCATCCCAAGAGGTGTGAAAAAAACATCAACATGATGATCCCACTCAGGAAAATAGGAAAGGAGCGGGCAAAAAGAGAGATTATCGAACCAAGATTCTCTGCCCTGCTCCCCCTTCTCCAGCCCAGGTGGGAACCCAGTGTTGCGCCGCCGACAATCGCCATGATCACCGCCGGCCCCATGAGTATCAGCGTATTTATGAATCGAGGCAGAATGATGTCTATTACCGGTTCCCGGAAATAAAAGGATATCCCGAAATGCCCGCAGAACAGATTCCGGATGTATCTGAAATATTGGATATGCAGGGCCGCATCCAATCCCCACGATTTCCTCAAGGCGGCAATATCATCGGGCGATAGCCGACCGCTGATAAAAATAGCTGCGGGATCTCCCGGCATGGCCCGAAACAGAAACCATGTGATGGTGATGACGACAAAAAGTGTAACGATGGTCTGGGCAATGCGGCCGGATAGATATCTTTTCTGCAATATTATTCTCCTATCCTGTTGCAAGAAACGAAATGCCCCTCCTCAACCTCACGCAATTGCGGTTTTTGACTTTCGCAGCGGTCCTCCCGAAAATCACATCTAGACAAAAATCTGCAGGTTTCTGAGGAATCCGTCAGGTCTGGAGGCTCTCCTTTCAACAATGTCGGGGGGGATTTCCTTGCTTTGAATTCAGGGACAGGAACCGCGGCGATCAATGCTTTGGTATATGGATGGCGTGGAGAATCGATGATGACCTCCGGGCTCCCCTTTTCCACGATTTCACCCGCATACATAATTGCGATTTGATCACACATGTTGCCCAACAGTGATAAATCGTGAGAAATATAGAGTGTCGCCATTTTCATTTCCTTTGTCAGATTTCTCAAGAGGTTTAAGATACTTGCCCGAATCGAAACGTCCAGCATCGAAACCGCTTCATCGGCCACCAATAGCGTGGGCTCCAGGACGATCGCCCTTGCAATGCAGACCCGTTGCCGTTCACCGCCGCTCAATTCATGGGGGTATTTGTTGAGAAAGGCCTCAAAAGGGTACAGGTTTGCCCGCTGCATTGCTTTAATGATCCGTTTGCTTCGCGCGTCCTTTCCGCGAACTTTATTTACTATCAGCGATTCCTCTATGGTTCTTCGTATCGTAAACCTGGGGTTCAAAGACCCATAGGGATCCTGGAAGACGAGTTGCGCGTTCCTTCTAAATTTGGCAAGCGCATTACCCCTAAAAGCATTGATATCCTCGCCTTCAAAGAGAATAACGCCTCGGGTAGGCTGATACAGCCCCAGCAGCATCATGGCCATTGAGGTTTTTCCGCAGCCGCTTTCTCCGGCCAGTCCTAAAATTTCACCGCGTTGCATATTAAAAGATACACCATTAACCGCTCTGACAAAGATTCTTTTTCCGGTAAAAAAAGAAAAAAGGGTTGCCAGCATACTTTCCCCCACCGGAAACCACTTTTCAATTTGTTTCACCTCGATCACGATGACCCTCGCCCTTTCGCCCTATTGGCGAAAATATTCTTTATCTTTTCTCTGAACCGCTCGGCATGCTGATATCGATGGCACGACACCCGGTGATTTTTCTCGATCGATATTTCTTCCGGTATCTGTTCTCTGCACTTTTCGATGGCAAAGGGGCACCTGTCGGAAAATCCGCACCTCGGCATGTCTTCGATCAAAAGGGGCGGGTGGCCCGGAATGGAAGTCAGGTCCTTTTTAAGATCGTTGATGCTTGGAAAGGCACCCTGCAATCCCATGGTATAAGGGTGGTGGGGATGTGCAAAAACTTTCAGGATATCCCCATATTCCATCATTCTCCCCGCATACATCACACCGACGGTTTGACAAATTTCTGCAACAATCGCGATGTTGTGGGTGATGATAACCAAGGAAAGGCCCCGTTGTTCCGAAAGTGATCGCAATAAATTGACAATTTGAGCCTGCATAATAACATCAAGGGCCGTGGTCGGCTCATCGGCAATAATGAGACCCGGGTCAAGGGCGATTGCCATGGCAATGATTACCCGTTGTCTCATCCCGCCGCTGAACTGGTGAGGATAGTCGAATATTCTGTTGCGACTCAGCCCGACCATCTCAAAAATCTCCTTGCACTTTTCGAGTGTCTCCTTTTTGGAGAGTCTGATATGCGCCATAAAAGTCTCGACCATTTGATTGGATATCCTGGCAATTGGATTCAACGCATGCATTGCACTTTGTGTAACAAGAGAGACTTCGGTCCATCGAATACTGTCAATTTCCTTCTCAGTCGCCGTTGCGATATCTTTGTTGTTTAGAAGAATCCTGCCTCCCATCAATTTGGCATTATCAGGAAGGATTTTCAAAATCGATTTTACTACTGTTGTTTTTCCGGATCCCGATTCACCGATCAATCCAAAACGCATCCCCTTTGGAACTTCAAAGGAGATTCCATCGACCGCGCGCACGGTCATGCCGCCAAGATCGTAATGAATTCTCAGGTCTTCAATTGTTAATCGCATTCATGTCACCCATGGAATCCACAGCCGCCTTGATCGGGATCGCTTAGGGATGCATCATCGGATTTCAAGAATAAGCCTCTGCCCCGCCCATGTCGAGCTGCTATTTACCTTCTATCTCTTAATCTGGGGTTAACCACTTCCTCGTATGCCTGGCCCACCATAAACGCCGAAATCACGAACAATGTGATGCAAATTCCCGGCGGCAGCACATTCCACCAGTCACTTCGTGCCGATCCCGTCAAAAAAGCATAGTAGATCATTTGCCCCCAGCTTATCATTTGAGGGTCGCCAAAACCCAGAAAACTCAGGCTGGCCTCTGCGAGGGTCGCCCAGGCGATACCCAGGGCAATATAAAGAAAAGCCATCGGCAGCACATTGGGCAGAATATGGACATACAGAATTCTCAAATGAGTGGCCCCACTTACCCTTGCCGCCAGGATATAAGGCCTTTCTTTTATGCTTAACACCTGAGATCGAATAACTCTTGCAGTCGTTCTCCACATCAGTACAGATATGGTTATGATAATATTCCAAATAGACGGACCCGTCAGGGTAATCAGAACGATCACAAAGGGAAGAAAGGGTATCCCAAATGCAACATCGGTTAATCTCATTAAGAGACTATCCACCGGCCCTCCGAAATAACCCGCAATGAGGCCGACATTAGTTCCAATAAACGTCAAAAAAAGAGCTGCGGTAAACCCAACGACAAGCGCAGTTCTGGATCCGATAATGACCTGGCTCAAAACGTCTCTACCGTAGTGGGTCGTGCCCAGCCAAAAAATTCGGCCTGGAGGCACCGATCTGGCCAATTGTCCATCGATGTGTTGATATGCCATGGGATCATAGGGCATGATATGCGGTGCGACTACCGCAACGATCAGAAATGAAAAGAGGATTATTCCTCCCAAAATGCCTGTCGGGTTGCGAAGGACCGAATGTAAGCTTTTTTTATATTTTTTCATTTAATAAACTACCCCGCCGCAAGCAGCGGGGTATCATCAAAAGCATTGAACGCCCCAAGGGGCGGGGAATATAACCCTTGCGAGATTTAATCCAAACGGCGCGTTCAAAATCGATGGAATGCTGCACCATGCCTGCCCCAGTTTCTGGATGGACACCTACTACGGATAACACAACTGCCCGCTACTATCCCATGTGTAACCCGCTGACTTCAAAATTTCTCTTGCTTTGTCTAAATCGAAGTCCACCACCGGGATATCAGGGTTGTTCCAAAATTTGATCAGTGGACTGATAGGCGTGTTGTGGCAAACAGTACCGTGACCCCCATAAATGACGTCCAACATTTTTTTCCTGTTGATGGCATGCTGGAAGGCGCGTCTGAACTCCGGGTCATCCATGGGCTTTAACTTCACATTCGGTCTGATATCGGTAATCCCATATCCCGGCACGGACACCATTTTCAAGTGAGAAAACTTATCGAGGTCTTCTCCTTGTTTCAAATCGATATAATAACCAAGAATCTCTGCCTGGCCTTTTTCAAGCATAGCCATCTGGTTTTCTGTGGAGGGAATGATGATATAGTATAGTCCATTGAATTTAGGCGCCATCCAATGGGCTTTGTTTGCTTTCAGATGAAAATACTCTCCCTTTTTCCACTCGACAAAGGTATAAGGCCCACTGCCGACGGGATTCGGATTTGTCCAGTCCTGTGGATGGGCCACACCGACCGTGTCCGGAATGTTTTCCCAAATGTGTTTGGGTGCGATAAACGCCCGCAGCAAAATATTTGCAGCAAAAGGCGCATAAGGTTTGAAGAGTCTAAATTTTATCCGGTTTCCCTCCATGATATCAATGCGATCGATGTTTTGCCACACTTGTGAGAGTGCGGGAAATTTCCATTTTTTGATGTACTCGAAGGTAAATTTGACATCTTCCACGGTAACCGGCCTGCCGTCGTGAAATTTCATGCCCTTTCTCAAAACCATCTCAATCGTCGTATTGTCCACAACTTTCCAGGATTCGGCGGCCCACGGGATGAGGTCGGTGTTCTGATCTCTTTTTGCAAAGGTGTCGTAAACCAGCCTGAGCCAGCCCTCGTTTTGACCTTGTGATACGGCAAAAGGGTTTAACGTGACCAGATCGTTCTTGCCTACGATCCTCGGTTCCTTTATCTTCGTCTTTGGACTGGCCATCAAGAACGTCCAAGGAGCGTAAGGAAAAGCGATGCCACTTCCAATGGTGGGAACCACACCCTCTATTCTCTCCGTGTTATAGGCCTGGATATAATCGCGATGGTAAACGCCGAAGAAGACATTGTCCCTGGCGATGATTTCTTGAGCCTTTCTGACCAGTTTCTGTCTTTTCTTTTTGTCCATTTCCTTGATCTGTTCATCAATAACCTGATCGTATTCTTTGTTGATGTAGTAACCGTAATTTCGACCGCCGGGTTTCGCCTGTTCGGAATAGTAAAACCCTCTCAGAAAAAAGGACGGCTCCAGCCTTTCCGGCCCGGAACCCCAAAGCATCGTAACGAGATGATAATAGTGGTGTCTCTTGACGATTTCTCCAACCCACTCGCTTAAGGCACCGGTTTTTGTGTCGGTTTGAATGCCCAGTTTTTTCAAATCTTCACCCAATATACGCGATATCTCTATAGTTTCAGGCACGCCATACACCCAGCTTTTAAGAACGACCGGTTCCTTTGATACTGCCATCGTTCGGTCAGTTGGGGAGCATACGATTCCCAATGCAAAGATCAATACGAACGCCATTTTCCAAAAAACAGGCCTTCTTCTCATTCTTCATTCCTCCTTTGTCAAAAATGTCTATGCATTTGCCTCTTCGCTTCAGCTTCTGGCCATACTTTTACTGATTTTGATGACACTCACTGCAATGTTGGTTTCCAGTGATGAGGAGGGTATAAATTCCGGCTTTTCTAATTCACAACACTGGTCATGGTGGTACCAAATACCTGAAACCGGCAGAAAACCGACGGACCTGTCGGGCATGTCTGAACAACCTTCTCATGTATCCACCGTCATTTGGTATTAAGAGTAAGGATCCCATATGGCTGTCATACCCATTTACGTTTTTGGACGGCGGGTATGGGTCTGTTAGGTATTTTCCTTGAAAATCATTTTTCTATTGAAGACTTTTTTGAGCCTCAGAGATGAATTGAATCACAGTTTGAAAAAATCCGAGTTTTGACCTGTTGTCTTTACCGATAGAACCCCCACGGTAACAGAAACACTCCAGCCGGACGGTCAGATTACAGTGATCTTTTCGGATGGAGATTTCGTCCACGCCCGGTAGTTGAAAGCCCCACTCAAACTATTTTATGAGTGCTCCGAACAATTAACGTTAAGAAACTCTGCTCTCATGGCAAAAACTATCAAGGGCGTGCTCATTTTTCACACCGTCTCTAGCATCGCTTCCTTGCGCCTCCATATATCCTCCAGAGTTGATGTCCTAAGGTTAGGCCTTTATATCGTAAGTTGTCAAGCCAAAAACGTCCACCAAAATAACCACCGACACCACCTGTACCAAAAATAGCTATTCGCATAATAGCCTCCACAAGAAATAAACCATAATCTTTTCGGATAACAATATAAGCCAATAATTAAACACTTTCATTCTGAAGGAAGGTGTTATGCTGGCAAAATCTTTCTTGGCCAGTTAACAAACAAAACACCAACCACAACAGCCACAAAGCCAACTACAAAGATACCAGTGAGGTTTTCTGCCAATAGGATTGCCCCCAAAATCATTGCTACCATTGGATTCACATTCACATAGACCGCTACTTGTGTCGGTGTCAGGCGAGTCAGTGCGAAAGTCCACAAGAAGTAACCAAGGGCTCCGCAAAAATACCCAGAAAGAGGATAAGAAGGGCTATTTTCTCATCTATCCGAACAAACGATTGAGGGAGACCTTCAACAAGAGCGGCTGGAAAGAGAAGGAAAGTTCCGAACAACATCGCATACATAGTTACGGTCAGAGCAGAATAGCGAGACAGCATCCGTTGTGCTAAGACGCCATATATTGCCCCCGCAAAGGGCAGTCAGGAGCATAAGCACGTCTCCACCCAATGCTACAGAAGTCCCCTGCCATCTCAGCCCTCGCTCCGCAAGAACTATCCCTACCCCAACGAATGTGAACAGAATATCAGCGACTTGTCGTAGGATCAACCTTTCCCTTTTCGCCACACGAGCAATCCACGCGCTCCATATAGGCATGGTGGCAAGCATCAGGGCACTTCTCGAAGGCCTCGGTAAGGCGGAGACTAATATTAAGAGTCACCGGGAAAATGGCAAATAGTATGACTCCAAGGAGAACGAGGAAAGGTAAATCATGCCGCTTGAATTTAAGGAGGTGCGTTGCACCACTCAAAAGGCATAGGAACAATATCAATCCACCTTGACCGAAACAGAGAACCGTTAAATTCAACGGCGGAATTTCCTGAACTGCCACACGAGTAGCGACTACAGATGCGCCGAAAAGGCCTGCAGCAATAAACGCTGCAAAGTTACCAGAAGCATTGTATAATGTCATAGTGTGATGAGTACCCTATCGGTCTAAAGTCATAAGACCTTGTTTTTCTTGGGGAAAAAGCAAGGTCTTATCACTCACTAACCCGGTCCATCCAGTCCCGGCAGAAGGAATGAGGGAATCTGTATAAACTCAAGCGCTCACCACGGGGAGAGAGGGTAACCATGGGCACTTCAGTCACCTTGAGTTGATTGATTGGCGGCCCTTCCAAAATCTCGATTCTCCACACCGCGCTCCCGGCAGCCCGCAATGATGCATGGTGATACGGGTGAGTCGCTTCCTTCAAGAGTACGATCCTCGATACCCCCAAAGCCGCGGCAGAACGATCAGGACGGCTGATTCTTCGGATCGATTTCCCATTTTTTGGGATGCTCTCCCGATCCCCTCTGCAAGGGTATCCCCAAGTCCGCGCCTGCAGACGATGTCCTCGGTGAGCCTCAGAAATGAGTTTAGGTCTCCCCACCGAACGCTGTAGCCCGGTTCGCGTTCGGTCAAAATGCCCCTTTCGAAGCAGTCGATCACCCAGCCGACGATCGAGGAGATCCCATCCACACCCAACCCCAACCGGTTGACCACAGCGTTCTCTATGATGACCTCGTCGGGAGAGGTGATGTCGAGGTTGGAGGCAAACCCTCTGAGTATATTGATCTGAACGCCTTCCAACCGGATCCCTGAATAGGGTCCTTCCTGGATTTCGAAGAAACTGCCGCACGCGATGCCGCAGTTCAAGCACCCCACAGGACGGCCCTTGTATCTTTTTCGAAACTCTTTGTATGAGACCAGATCGACTTTTCCTGGTTCCCAGAAATCATCCCGATAATTTTTTGTCGTGAGCGGATTAACTTCGGAACCGATCAGCCCCGGGGTCCCCTCTCCGAAGCAAAACAGCGCCCATGGTTTGTGATATCTTCTCTTGGGCTTTCCTTGAAGCGGAAAGAAATTCTCAGGGCCGAGCTATACGGATGGCGCACGTCCCGCGTACAGCAACGGCCTTGAAGTTCTTGGAACCCATCAGCGCATCGTTTCCTCCCCAGGAAGCGGCTCTGTTCCTGTCTCCGATGATGCAGGCCGAGCGAACACGGTTTTTCCCCGCAGGGCCGATACAAGCGGTTCTTAACCCGGGGTCCCCGTAACGGGTTCCCAGGTAGAACTCGGTTTTCCGTGTTGTCTTTCCCCAGAGATGGGATGCATCTACGATGCGGACTTCGTCGAAGTTGTTCCGCGAGTCAGATCCACACGAAGGATCCTTCCGGTGCAACCCGCAGACCCAATGACTCAAGTCCCATGAGGATTCCCGTCTCGGTCAGGGTGAATAATACGCAAAGGGCACTCATCAAGAGCCTGAAAAGCCCTCCTTGATGTGTGTTAGAGGTCTTTCACATGAGCTATCGGGCCTCCATCTTTTCAGCCCATTGTTCGATGCTCCTCTGGACCTTATGCCTTTCTGCGGACACATATTGCTTGTATTTTTCGATGTAGATCCCGTCTTCCACCCTGCTCTTGACTATGAATTTCATAATGTCTACAATCGCCAGGTGCACCTGTTTGTCAATTGCATCCCCACTGTCCATCGAAAAACCGGCAGCAGGATCGATGAATCCCGCCGTAATTGAGGCATTGAAAACCAGATCCTCCAAGGCACGGTCGTGCATAACCTCAGTCTTACCTAGAGCGATTGCCAGCAACGCCTCGATGGCATAGGCCCCCCAGTTTGAAACCATGGCCACCAGGAGCAGATCCGTGGAGATATCGGAATGGGTCCCTGCGCCGCACGGACACCCGCACCTGGAACCCGTAGGCAGAATCGTCTTCACAGTGTCCTTGATGCACCCCATGCCGACCTCATTTCCTCCGTCCCCGATCCCTATGGTATAGATCCCCCTGCTCCGGGCCTCTTCCATTACGTACTGGACCTTCCCCTCGATGGGCGTCACATCGTATCCAACCCCGCTGTGATAGACTCCCTTTTCGTTGGGCGAGGCCTTTTCGATGGTGATGATGACCGAGGGTGCCGTCCTGTCTAGAACCCTGCGCGCCCAATCGCGGGCGGAATTCTCATCCAGGGGAAGTTCCTCGAGGGCGATTCGTCTGGGGTAGGCCTTGGCGATCTCATATCCTTCCACATCGAATCCGCACGCCTGGGCCAAGGGAGGCAACCGATCTATCAACTGCCTTTCTGCTGCAATCACGGGCGTTGCATCCAGCCCGAGGTTCAACGCCCTTGAAAGGGTCACTGCGCCGACCGGTCCGTCGTGTTCCGGCCGAAGCCATGGTGGGACGATGAACCCCGTGATGATGAGGACTGTGTCTCCTGTCTTCGTCCGATTCAAAATCTCCCTAGCGGCCAGGTAGGTCAGCGGATCTTCGAACTTTTCTCTGGCGGCCTGGTACAATTCTATCAGGGTGGGCCTTTTGGTAAGGGAGGATCCGGTGAAGATCGGGACGGACAGAAGGCGGTCGAGGATCTCTCCGACATTTTTCATTTCCTGGTTTTCCATTTCAACTCCTTCGTTCTTGTCGGATCGCACCTCAGAGAATCATGTTTTCCCCTGTGAGATCCTGATTTTTGAATCGATTCATACGCCTTCGTACTCAGCGATTGACCACGCCGATCTTGAGATTTTCCGGCACGGTCCAGCTGTCGAAAATGCGACACCCTTCCGGGACGATCGAGATTCCTCTCCAAACGACCAAGTCAGGGAACGGTCCCATGATCTCCTTTGGTCCTTGAAAAAGATGTTCTTCTAATCGGGCTTGAAGACCCCCATGATCGTGTTCAATGTAGAACTCTTCCACGTGCCATTGGGCCCAATCAACATCACGACTTCTCCTAAAAGAAATCCCCAGGCTTAACAGAATTCGCTCCGGGAACGACTTTGCGTTCGAACTCGTCCCACTGATTCAATGGCGCTGTTGCATCTATGCCCAATTTGGATTGATGTATGTGAAATGGGTCGCGGGGAAACCCAAGGGCTTCGCTAAGCTCAAATACGCCCCTATCGGGCCTGCTTCTGGTGCACATGGCCCACCAGACATCGTTTGAATCGAACACATCAACATCATGATCAACAACGACGCAATACTTGAGCCATGAATATGCCCCGAACGCGGCGGCCGCCACATTTTTCGGCTCTCCCTCGAACCTTTTCCTGATCGAAATCATACAGCCGAGAATCGTGGGCACAAGGGACACAGCGGCGATATCGGCGACCTTGCTGACCGCCTCATAGACCTTGGATTCCCGGGAGAGGCCCAAAAGGTGCACGTCTTCGAGGGAGCCCGCTTGGATGACTTGATAAATGGCGTTTTTCCGATGCGTTACGGCGTGGACTTCCAGAACATGGTTTTCCATAACGGGAACGTAATACTGCATGAAATCACCGAAAGGTCCCTCGCTTTCGCGAACGCCTGCGATCACTTCGCCCTCAAGGACAATCTCGGCCGTTGCGGGGACCTCGAGGTCCACGCTTTCACACTTCACGGTCTGAAGGGGTTTTCTTCTCAACCCCCCGGAGAGGCTGAATTCATCCTGCCCGTATGCCAACGTGGTGGCGGCACAAAGTGTCTCAAACGGATGATTGCCGATAGCGACCGCGACTTCCAGATTCCGACCGAGCCTTTCGCTTTTCTCATGGATGATGCCCAGATGTTGCGGAGGCATCATTCGAATTCCCAGCTTGTTTCTGCCTTTAAATTGCATTCGGTTGATGGAGACATTCCTGATTCCGGTCTCGGGGTCCTTTGCGATCACAAGGCCTGCCGTGATGAAAGCACCTGCATCTTTGCTGGAGTGCACGACTTGAGGAAGTTCTTTCAGGTTCACCTCGCTGTCTTTTTTGATGACCTCCTTAACAGGGCCCCCTGAGACCGTCTCAGATTGGATCGGGTCCTTGATGCGCTCGATCCATTCATTGACGACCTTTTCCGGGTCTGTCTCGAAGAGGAGCGCAAGCATCCTCCTAGACCCGAAGATATTATTGACCACGGTGAAATCAGAATTTGCCGCGCGAAGGAAATGAACCGCCTTGCCCATCTTCTCAGCGCCTTTCATGACGGCGGCAATTTGTGTTTCAGGGTCTGCCTCCTTTGAGACCTCCAACAACAAATCCGAAGACTTGTATAATTCCAAACAATACCTGAGATCTTTCTGCATCTTAAATCTCCGCCAGAGATTGATATTCAAGGGCAGTTGAATATGCTGCCGTATCCCTTTATGTCCGAATGGATCCCCATTTTCTTAAGAATCGCCCAAAGCGAGGCGGTATTACTCGAGACCACTGGCTTTTTCAAATCCCTTTCCAACAGATCGAGCACCCTGATTGTAGCAAAATCGGTACAGCTGATGAACAGGCAGTCCGCTTCGGGCCGATCTACCTTCCTGGCAAAATCGTAAGCCATTTCTGGAGGCACTCTGTGCAGATCCGCACCGGTCGTAAATCCCAGGCCTGCGATGTGAGTTACCTTGAACCCATGGCCCTCAAAAAATGCCTTTTCGGACACATTCACCTCTTCCACGTAGGGTGTGGCAACGGCCAGGGATTTTGCCCCGAGTGCCTTAAACGCCTCCACTGCCGCTGTGGCGGTCGTAGTTGCCACAATTTGGGAACTGCGCTCTATCTGCTCGATGATATCCAAATCCGAGCCCAAGCCCTTGATCAGACTCCCGCTCGTGCACCCATAGACAATACCTGTGACCTCTGCTGTTCCGAGGAGATCGACGGCCTCATCCAGGCCTTCGGAAAGAGCTTTCATGTTCTCCGGAAGACCCCGCTCGAATCGGAGACGCGTTGCAAAAACTGAAACACCTTCCGGAGCCATTCTGTTGAACTCCGGTTCCATCGTGCAGTTCAGTGATGGGACAAGAAGCCCAATTTTCCCACGCCAACCATACATAAGCGACCCTTTCCCGCAAAAGCAGCTATCCGTTGATCCTGATTCTGAGATCCTCGTAGGATTGTTGAATGTGTGCCTTGATGGTTTCCTTGGCCTCTTTGAACTGGCTCTTCTGAATACATTGAATGATCTTAAAGTGCTCGTTAACTCGGTGTTCGGAGACGCCGTTTACAAAGGCATGCAAGAAGACATAGCGATTGATGTTGGAATATATCGCATGATAGAACTTAATGAGCCTCCCGTTGCCGGCAGCCCTAACAAGTTCGAGATGAAATTCGGCCAAGGACTCAATATAGCTCAGTTTTTCCTTTTTGGAAGCGTCTTCGGAAGGCACTGCCTCGTCTCTCGTCTTTTCCACGCACGATTTCAGTCCGTCGTGTGCCCCAATACCCTTTTCTTCAAAAAGGTCGATTGCATAGCACTCGATCATCTCCCTCATCTGGTAGATTTCCGTGAGATCTTGCAGCGAAACACTCGACACATAGCTTCCCTTTCTGGGAATATTGATGATAAGTCTTTCGCTTTCAAGAGCTTTGAGAGCCTCCCTTAAAGGGGACCTGCTGATGTTGAGATCCTTTGAAAGTTCCGTTTCATTTATGTCCTGACCTGGAGCGAGCTCTCCAATAATGATTTTTTCCCTGAGCATGCCGATCAAAGTTTGGACAAGTCCGAGAACCTCCATAACGACCTCCTGTGATTGTATATTGTCGTCTGTCGGCAGAATCTGTCAACAAAAAAATTTAAAGAATTCAACCGGGATCCTGCAGGAGGAGAATGCTAGCCCGAAAACGTCCATAGGGGAATTGCGGAGTAGAATATCCCAACCTGGGTAGGCACTTGACTCCAGTTCCTACTATATGTTGTGTAGCCACTATTAGTCGAATATTTCAGCCTGGCCGGATTTTCGCCCATGAATTTCATGTATGAGCCAATTTAACACGCTGTGATGCGCGTCAATCTGATATATTTCCGACCTTCCATAAAAAGTATGAGATGCTTCGGGCTCACTGCCTTGAAGGCCGGTTTATTACCAGAGCCTGTAAAGAATTCGGGTATTCTCGGGGATCCATTTATCAGGCCCTCGAAGCCTTTCGTAAAGAAGGTCTCGCAGGCCTTGTAGACAAGCCCAAAGGCAAAACCAAATCTGACAAGGTAACTCCTGAAATTATAGGTTATGTCATTTACCAAAGAGCCAAGATTGGTCTCTCCGGGGCAGCAATTGCTGGAAAAGTTCTTCAAGCTTTCAGAGTAAAACTCCATAAAAGAACCGTAGAAAGGATACTCGGATACTACAGGATCTTAAATCCCTAGGAAAAGCTGTTTGAGAAATTTGACGCCTTTTACCATCGACAACATCGTCAAGAAACTCAACCTTATCCATTTCCGAATCAACACCAAATACAACCACCCTTTCCCCAAACCAAAGGCTTTCTGGTTATCGGAGTATGTTTACAAGCGCCGGTACATCAAGATCCATCCTGATGGACGTATCGTGGGCGGTTTGTCCCGGTTCGTTTCCTCCCTGGTAGATTTCTCTTTCATCCGTTCCATTGTCTGCCCACAGGTATGCCTATCTTGGCCTTGCCTATGACCCAGTGAGCCTTTTCCTATCCCAGCTCTTCTGTTTCCTTGAAAAATACCCCGACATGAAAACTTTTTTGAAAATCCTCCAGGACAGGGATAGAGGAAAACATTTTCGATTGTATGCCGGCATCCGCTATCCCCAAATTCCCTGTGAAGCCACCTTTACCAATTTTAAACAACGCCTGGGAGAAAAACTTTACAATGATATATTTCATGTCCTGATGGAGATTGCAGACCTTCTGAGATTCCTCTCTTATAAGATCTTCGCCATCGATGGCACCCTTTTCCCTAAAAACGCCCGATATAAAGGCTGTACGTATTTCTGTGGGCAATACAACTCCATTGAGTTCAAGGGCATTATCGAGAATGTACGCCGATGAATTCTCTATCGGCTCAATAACCCGGAGCATATCATTCTTGGAAAAGAGATCCGCATTAAGGTCAACTTTCCCTCTCCTAACTTCCCGGAGGAAGTAAAACAGCCGCGGGTGGAGGTATTAGCTCTTTCCGTTGTGGAGGCCAATCCGGAAAAGCCGAGCGTGCTTAACAAAGCCTTTCGTCTCCAAAATGAGCTCCAGGATGCAGGCCTTGATCTTGTTGCCAAAAGAGGTGTTCTTACTAAAATCGTCATGGGAGATAGTACCAATACAAACTTCTTTTTCCCTCGAAATATCCCGTTTTCCAAAGCCACTCTCCAAACCCAGGGGTACTATTTTCTCAATTCCTCCGTTGCAGTTTTCCACCTCTGTCTTCGCCTCGTTTCTTCGATGTTTCCGCAATTTTTACTTGCACAGCAGGCTCGCTTCAGCTCCTCCACCTTCAAGACCAAGGTGCCCGCCAAAAATTAGGTGGGCACCTAAATTGCCTCGAAAATGGGAATCATTCCGGAGATCGCTTCTGGAATTCAGGTTCAACCGAACCGGGTCTGCCGGGAAAGGAAAACTGAACGGTATTTCCGGTATGGAAGAGGATATTTCCCTAAAATGGGTGCCTTTCAAACACCATTACCTTTACAGGTGTTGGATAAAAGGCATTGCAGGGGTTATTTTCCTGGGGGCAGTTCGATATGGCAAACAAAAGATCTATTTCCGCCAGGAGATCTATAAAGCGGCCCGGCTTTTTTTCAGGTTCTCGAATGATGTAAGAGCCGTCGCAACCCGGAGTAAGTTCCATCAGAAAAGCAGCGGTGCCGTCTTCCTGAATATCCTTCTTGGTAAGCCCATACGGCTTCACGGCCATCGTAAGATTATCCCTGCAGTTTCGGGTTCCTCTAATGCCATATCGGAAGTAATTGATCTCTTCCGTGCAGAATCCTCCATCAAAAACATTCTTGCCCACTTTGTCATCGATTATGGTATACATCTTGTTACATTTTTGTGAATAGACAGAATGTCCCTCGGTTATACGCCATGTCAGGTTGACCCCCCGTGTATGCCACATCGAGGATCTTTCCTCCAGATCGTGAAGGTTGAAAGCAATCACATCGAATACCTGTTGCCCCTCGATATCGATCAACCGCAGAACCTGTCCCTTCTCCAGCTCCAGAGCAAGATATTCTCCCGCAGGGATGATTTCTTCCCTGAGCACTCTACCGGGGATCCTGCTTTCATCCATCCTCTCGGTCATCTATTCATAACCTCTGAAAAATTCACAAGAGAAAGGTAAAGAGAAGAAGAGTCTCAAAAATCCCCCCTTCTCTTTACCCAAGCACGGCATAAATATTTAATGTGGATTCAATGGGTATTATTGTGTTTTTCTAATCCCCAGCATCGACATATCCCGTCTCCACCAGTTTTCCATTTTCGACTTTCTTGACTTTCACCTTCGAAATGCGGTCGCCGATCTCATTGAAGGTTATGGTACCGGTCACGCCCTGATAACCTTTTATCTTCGACATCGCCTCGTTGATCTCCGGACCCGACTCACCCCCCTCCTTGATGGCATAGATGGCCAGGTTCGTTGCGTCGTAAAAATACTGGGCGCAGATAGCGGGTTTTTTCCCGGGAAATTTGGCTTCAAAAGCGGCCTGGAACTCCTTGGTTATTTCCCCCTCACCTGAGCCGCCCGCCGGGACATCGTAATAGACTCCCTCGGCGGCATCGCCGGCCAGGGCAATCAGATTCGGGTCATCCAGCATGGAGGTGCCCATGACCATGGTTTTGAACCTTAGTTCAACCATCTGGCGCAGCAATTGGGCGGCTTCCTTATGCGTGGCCACGATAAAAAGGACATCCGGATTCTTGCTTTTGATCTTTGTCAACTGAGTGCGAAAGTCCGTGGCGCCTTCTTTGAATTCATCGGTTATCAGCCAGGTGCCTCCCAGGCTCTCGAATTTCTTCTGAGCCAACTTTTTGAACATATAGCCGTAATCCGTCGTAGCGACCAGGGCCGCCGCCCTTCGCTTTTTCATCACATTATAGGCAAACTTGGCGGATACATTGGCGCTGAATTCATCTGAAGGGGAAAGCCTATAAATGTATCCGCCCGGGGAAGTCACATCGGGATGCGAGGTCATCGTCCCGATAAACACCACTTTATTTTCGCGACAGATGGGTCCGGCAGGCAGGGCGACTGAACTCATCATGCCGTCTATGACCACCTGCACCTTATCGAAGGTGATCAATTTTCGGACGGCTGCGATTCCGGTCTTCCCGGCGCCTGCAGTATCCTCGAAGACGGCTTCCACTTGTTTTCCTCTTATCCCGCCCGCCTTATTGGCTTGGTCAATAGCCAGCTCGATCCCTCGTTTTGCATCCTCTCCATAGCTTGCCGCATAACCGGTTAAAGGAAACATTGCCCCGATCTTCACCTGAGCGGAAACCTGGCCTCCGATACCAACCGCCAAACAAAACACAGCCAATATTAAAAGACATTTTTTCATAACGAACACCTCCTATTTAAAAATGGGTTAATTGAAACGTTGCCTTTAGCCAGAGCCGTTTTTTGAATCAGTCTTTGATCAGGAGAGTGCAAACGCAATCCATTTCTTTGATCATCAGGGATATAGATACCATGTCTCCACACTTCCTCCGTCTACAATCAGTGTCTGTCCGGTTATATAGCTTGACTCCTTCGATGCGAGAAAAAGAACGGCGCTCGCTATCTCTTCCGCCCTTCCGACTCTGCCCAGCGGAATATTGGCCACCCTGCTTCTTATATTTTCATCCCGGAGCAACTCTTCCGTCTCCGGATTCATCACGGGGCCGGGGCTCACTCCATTCACGCGGATGTTATATTTCGCCCACTCGACCGCCATCTGCTTGGTGAGACTGATCACTCCCGCCTTGCTCGGGCCAAAAGCCCCTCCGCCGGCATAACAGAGGTGAGCGGAAGCTCCAGCTATATTGATGATGTTTCCTTTTCGCCGGTCGATCATCCCCCGTCCTGCGGCCCTGCTGCAAAGAAATACCCCCCTGAGATTGACGGCCACGACCTTGTCCCAATCCTGGATGGAAACCTGCTCAAGAGGCATCCGAATCCCGACGCCGGCATTGTTCACCAGCAAATCGATTTTTCCGAAGGATTCGATCGTTTTCGAGAACATCTCATCCACCGATGCCTCGTCAGCGACATCGGCATGCAATCCAATGGCTCGTCGGCCCAGTTTATTGACTTCCTGAAGGACCTCTTCCTGCGGACTGATGCGGGTAACGACCGCCACATCTGCGCCCTCCGCGGCAAGGGAAGTCACAATGGCATTTCCCATTGTGCCTCCGCCCCCGGTTACAACGGCGGTCAATCCTTCCAACCTCAAACCTGATCTCCCTTGCATCTGCGGTGTCTTTCAAATAACCTGGAAAGCGATCCCTATTTCATCAACCTCGCCATCCCCGTTACGTCTTCGGCTTTCCTCTGTGGAAAAAGTTCCCCAATATACCAAGGAAAGTAATGATGCACCCATCCGTGAAGGATGGAGACATAGAAGGCAAGCGCATCGATCAACTGACGGAACTCCTCCTTCGTTTCCAGAGTATCCATGGCGCCCATGACTTCCTGGACGAGCTCCCAAAGTCTCTCAAGACCGCAGGTTCCCTGGAATTGCGCGGACAAAGGAACAAATTCTTTAAACAAAGTCTTCATCTGCTCCAGCGTAAAAGACGAATCCCCGACCAGCCTCACTAGGCAGAGCACGCCATAGTAAGAAAGCGCCCTGCAGTCCCCCTCACAGAAGACCATGGTTGAAAAAGCCTGATCACCCGTGCCCTGTCCACTCGGCACGATCTGATACTTGAAAAGCCTCACCACCTCATCAGGCGGAGAAAACTGAATTGCTTCCGCCTCTTTTTCGAGTCTGTCTCGGACCTCTTTCCAACTCATTTTTGAAACCTCCTTCGGGGCAATGTCTTATCCGGATTATTGCTTCACGCTCATCTCAACGGTTATGATATCTTTTGTCTTATAGATAGCCTTCCAAATCGCCCGCCCTGCTTCCTTGACTTTCTCGATATCCCTATCGATGACTTTAAAGGAAAGGCAATGATCCATTTCCTCGTGGACCGGACCATAATAAACAGCCGCAAGGCCTACCCGTCCGCCCGCGAGACTGCTTTGCGCATTGTAGCTGAATGTTCCGTATCCCTCAGGGGCCTTGGTCATCAATTCAATCTTGAGCTCATCCTTTGGAAAAACCGGACCTTTTTCCGGCAATCGGATATTTAATGTATAAAAGACATCGCCGGTAACCGCGGCATGACTTTGTACGGCCCTGATGGGCATATGATCGAGCCACCAGTCGTAAATGCACCTGTTATACTCAAGAGGTTCGCACTCTACGCTCATATCCAGTTCCGGCCACTTCATGAAAAAGTGTCTATCCTTATTCATCTTCGCCTCCTTCAGAGATTTCAAAACGAATCGAACAGGGAGAGATATCCCACGGCAAGATATCGTATCCGAACCTCACCGCCATTATCCGCCCAAAAATGTCTTTTTGACATGTTCGTTGTTCAGAAGTTCGCCCCCGGTTCCTTCAAGCACGATTTTGCCCATTCTGTAAACATAACCGCGGTCGGCTATTTGAAGGGCCTTTAACGCGTTCTGTTCCACGAGGAGAATCGTGACCTCCTTCTCTCTTATTTCTTGTATCTTATCATAAATCTCGTCCACAATGATGGGACCCAAACCGAGAGAGGGTTCATCCATGAGCAGAAAGATAGGCTGCAGCATCAAGCTGCGGCTGATGGCAAGCATCTGCCGCTCACCCCCGCTTAGAGTCCCCGCAGGACTTTTCTGCCGGCGCTGCAGTATCGGAAACATCGTGTAGATTGTCTCCAGTTCGGACATTGCTTCTTTTTTGTCTTTCCTGGAATAGGCGCCCAGCTCAAGGTTTTCTAGGACCGAAAGCCTTGAAAACACGCGCGCCCCTTCCGGGACAAAGGATATTCCTCTTTTTGCACGATACTGAGCCGGCTCCTTTTCGAGGTGATCCCCTTTAAAAATAATTGTACCCTTCTTGGGGATAATGAGACCGAACAGTGTCCGCAGGGTCGTCGTCTTTCCGGAACCGTTCGGCCCGATGATCGTCACGATCTCGGATTCCTTTACATGAAGGGAGATGCCGGCCAGCGCCATCATTCTCCCGTAATAAGCATCAATATCGCGGACCTGAAGCATTGAGTTCCTTCCTCTCAGCGGCGCCCCAAATAGGCCTCGATGACTCGATCATTGTTTTGCACCTCTGCGGAAGTACCCCGCGCGATTTCCTGACCGTAGCTAAGAACGAATATCCAATCCGAGATGTCCATCACGACCTGCATATTGTGCTCGATAAACAGGATGGTCTTGCCGCTTTTCTGAACATTTCTGATCAAATTCACCATGACGATGGACATGTCGGCCGAAAGACCGGCCATCGGTTCGTCCAGCAGGAGGAGTTCCGCATCCGTTGCAAGGGCCCTTGCAACTTCAACCAGCTTCTGCTGTCCATAACCCAAGTTGATCGCATATTGGTCTTTGTATTTAGAAAGACCCACAAGTTCGAGCAGCCGGACGGCCTTTTCCCGGCTCGCTTCCTCCTCCCGCCTTACTCCTTTTGTCCGAAGCAGTGCACCAAAGATATTTTCCCCCTTACTGTTCAGACACCCCAGCACAACATTATCAAGGACGGTAAGCCCCGGAAAAGTCCTGATGATCTGAAAAGTCCGGGCGATCTTCAACTGGGCGATTCGAAAGGGACTGAGGCCGTTCAGGAGTGTTTTTCCATACCAGATATGTCCGCTGGTCGGACGCAGGAAACCCGTCAAGAGATTAAAGACAGTCGTTTTCCCCGCTCCGTTCGGACCGATAATAGCCGTTACTGTCTGTGGCTCCACACGGAATGAAAAGTCATTTACGGCTTTCAATCCGCCAAAACTCTTGCCCAGGCTTTTTACTTCAAGAACGTCCACCATATTCCCCGCATAATACGTAACAGAGTTTTAATTTGCGTTGACCTTCGACTCTAATGAAATGGGGCCCTCGATTTTTATATCCTTCGATTTGCCGAGCAAACCCTCGGGTCTCCAATTGATGATAAAGACGATGAGCGCTCCATAGATCAGTTGCCGCAGATTAGCGGCGATTTCGCTTGGCAGACCCAGGAACCGCAAGGCCTCTGGCAATATGACCAATATGGCCGCACCGACGATCGATCCACGGATCGATCCCATACCGCCGAAAATAACCATGCTGAAAATAAGAAACGATTCTTGCAAAACGAAGCTGGAAGGATCGATAAAAGTTACATAGTGGGCGTACAGCACACCGGCTATGCCGGCAAAAAAAGCCCCGATGATAAATGCCAGCACCTTGAATTTGGCGATGTTCTTGCCGATAGCCATTGCGGCCAAATCGTCTTCCCGGATGGCTTCGAGAACCTTGCCGAAGGCGGAATGGGTAATTCTTCTAAGAGAAAAAATCGTAATCAGCACAAAAAAACCTACTAAGATGGTATAGGACCAGAGCGATTTGAATTGAATCGAAAGAAATTGAACTTCGGGAATTCCCCGTATACCCAGTGGACCCCGGGTTAGTTCAATCCAGTTTACAAAAGTGGAATAAATAATGACGGCAAATCCGAAAGTCGCCAGTGCGAGATAGTCACCGCGAAGGCGCAACGTGGGGAATCCGATAACAAACCCGAAAAAACCGGCTATGCAGGCTGCCGCCAGAAGCTCTCCCCAGAAGGGAAAAGAGAATCTCGTGACGAGAATGGCCCCGGTATAGGCGCCTATGCCGTAGAATGCACCATGTCCAACGGAAAAGAGCCCTGCATATCCCAGAACCAGGTTAAGGCTGAGGGCAAGGATTATGTAAATGCCTGACATAATCAGGAGGTGAAAGATGACGTCCACGCAATCTCCTTTTATTTCTCCTGTTCCATTCCGAAGAGTTTCGGGCGGAGCAGAATAAAGAAGATGAGCAAGAAAAGAGCGATGGCATCCTTCCAGCTCGAACTGAGTTCCCAAATCCCGAAATTTTCCACAAATCCCAGGAAAAAGCCGCCGAACACGGCGCCCGGGACATTGCCGATGCCTCCGATAATCGATGCTACGATGGATTTTAGAAGTGCTCCTTGACCCATCGTCGGGAACACATCGGTTTGGAGCGCGACAAGGCTTCCGGCAATAGCCGCCAAAGCGGACCCGAGAGCGAAGGTCGAACTGTAGATGGATTCCGTGTGGATACCCACAATCCTGGCCATTTCCGTGTCATTGGATGTGGCACGAAGTGCCTTCCCGATTGTGGTCTTCTTCAAATAAATCGAAAGGACGATCATCAAGAAGCCGGAAACGATCAGTATCCAGATCTGATCCTGGGTAATGATCGCCCCGAAAATTGAGTAACCCGGGGTCGCCTCGCCTATACGCAGAATCCTTGTGTCGCTGCCGAAAATCATCGATATCAGAGACTCGAAAAAAATGGCAACTCCGATCGAACTGACGACCAGGGCCCAGCTCGGTGCATTGACTTTACGAAGATGAAAATATCCGATCCTGTCTACAAGGACCATTGTCAATGCGGTCGCAATTGTCGATAGACTGACAGCAAGGGGCAGATCCATTCCAAATTGGATCCTGCAAACGTAGGAAAAGTAGGCCCCCAGCATATATGCGATGCCATGGGCCATGTTGAAGAAGTTGAGGGTTCCATAGATAATCGTAAAACCGAAGGCTAGGAGCGTGTAAATGGCCCCCGCTATAATGGAATTAATGACAAATTGTAAGAACAACGACGAATCTCCCTGCAGATCTAACTAGATGGACATTAGCATAGACATACTTTTGTTTCGTCGATATTGAAATCCATTCGTTCGGTCACAATGTCACCGCTGGAAGGGATGCAATGAGGATCGCGACTACGTCTTGCCTCTCCCAATATTCCGGGGGAATATTTCCCCTTGTCTTACAAACTGCCTCTTAATCCTTCAAACCGTCCGAGAGCTCAAACATACGCTTGATGTCGCTCTTTTTCTTTTGAGGAAACAGCTCTCCGATATTCCATGGAAAATAATGATGGATCCACCCATGGACTACGGCAACATAGGTATTCAGAGCATTGATCAGTTCCTTGTATTCGTCGATCGTCTTTAACGTATCCAGGCTCCCTAGAACATCCTGTGTGTATTCCCAGATCTTTTTCAAACCGCAGTATCCCAGAAATTCGGATCCGAGCGGGAGATACAACCTGGCCAGGGTCTTGAGGTGTTCCAGATCGAATCTCGTTTCTTCGGCGACGATGAGAAGATTGTTGGCATTGTAAAAAGCCAAGGCCCGACAATCTCCTTCGGCGAAAACCATAGTCGTAAAATATTGACCATAGGACCCGGCCTCGCTGTCAATAATCCCATAATGAAAGATTTTCAGGACCTCAGTGGGAGGCGTATACTGAATGGCTGTGGTCTCATTTTCAATTTTCTGGACGACATCTTTCCATTCCATAAGTCTATCTCCTTATCTATTTTGCGCGATAATAAACGGAAATGATTTCTTTATTCCTGTAGATGGAGTTCCATTCGGCTCTGCCGGCTTGTTTGATTTTCTCAAGGTCTTCCTTCTTGACTTGGGCGATGGTCGGATAACTCATGGGTTCGGTTATGTCACCATACTTGACCATGACGGAACCTACCTTTCCGGCAGTGATAAAAATAAATATCCTGCCTAGTGGGGCCTCGGATAGGTCTTCCATCTTCAACTCCATATAACGTCGGGATGGAAACTTCGACAATTTCAAATTCATGATGTAGAGAAGCTTACCGGAGACAACGGCGTGGCTTTGAATTCCTTTCAAAGGACAGTTGTCGAGAAAATATTCATAGAAATCCTGATTAAACGACAGTGGCTCGGATTCAACTTTGACCCCCGCCTCGGGCCATTCCATTTCCAAAATACGTCCCATTTTATTCCTCCTTCGTTTGAGTGATCATTTTTTGTAACATTTTTACGTCTTCCTTTGTTTTTTGACGATACTGACTTCCAACGCCCCACGGGAAGCAATAGTGGATCCATCCGTGCATACGGTTCACATAGAGAGCCAGAGATCGTACCAATTTCTTCAGGTCGTCCTTCGACTCCGCTCTTGATACGATGTCCAGATATTTTCTACTGAATTCCCAAATTTTGTTGAAACCGCAATAGCCCAGAAACTCGGCACATACGGGCACAAGGATTTTGGAGAGGCTTTGGATATGTTTCAAATCAAAGGCAGAATCGTCAATAGCATTTTGAATACCTGTAAAACAAATATAGCCCAAAGCACGAACTTCTCCGTCGGCAAAAACCAACGTGGTGAAATACTGTCCGTAGGATCCGGCTCCGGAATCGATAAAACCCATTCGCATCTTCAATAATTCTTCCGGCTCTTCAAGCCATATGCGCTCTATCTCCTTTTCTACATCGCTTCTAAGAGCTTCTATTTCCTTCCGGATAGACATCAGGATGCCTCCTTCTTTAGTGATTTCCCAAAGTCATTCATTTTTTCTCGATCTAACGTGGAATTTTCGCCGTTATACTTTTTTCCGGAATTCAACCGGGAGCTTGTCCTTGGTGATAAAGATCGAATCCCAGGCCGCTCTCCCGGCCTTTCTCAATTCTTCATGAAAGGATTCCGGGATTTTCGCGATTGGTTGAGTCCTCAGGGGTTCGGTGCATGGGCCATAGACAACGGCAACCAGGCCGAGTCCGGACCAGGTGACATAACCTGGAGGCACTTCATTGATCGGAAGTTTTCTCTCCACCAAATGCATGTATTCCACAGGACTCACGGGGCAATAACTGTACATGTCTTCTCCCGTGACCATTGCATGCAGTTGAAGAGTCGTGAAGGGAAGACTCTCCCAAAACTTACGGTACAGTTCCTTGTTGTAATCCAGGGCCTCCGCGTCGAGCGATATCCCGAGCTTGGGCCATCGGATCTCCATCGCCAACTCGCTCATTTGGTACTCCTCCCTAACCAGTACGAACAAAAAGAGTTTAAAATGTTGACTTCCTGCGACGTGAATACTACGGATATAGATACCATGTATGAACACTACCGCCGTCCACGATAATCGACTGGCCGGTGATGTATTTCGATTCGTCAGATGCCAGAAAAAGGACTGCATCAGCTATTTCTTCGGGCTGGCCGACCCTTCCAAGCGGGATCTTGGCGATTCGATTGCGGATTTCTTCATCTTTGACTGTGAACTCCGTGGGGGAGGTCATTGTTGGTCCAGGACTCACTTCGTTGACCCGAATCCCATATTTCGCCCATTCAACCGCCATCTGTTTGGTGAGATTGATCACGGCCGCCTTGCTCGGCCCGAAGGCTCCGTTTTCCGCATAACAACGATGAGCTGATGCACCGGTGATATTAATGATATTTCCTTTCCGCAGCCGAATCATCTCATTTACGACCGCCACACTGCACAGGTACACGCTTTTCAGATTTACGGCGACGACCTTATCCCAATCCTCTTCTGAAACCTTTTCCAAGGGAGTTCGAATGTTCATTCCCGCGTTGTTGACCAAGACATCGATCTTGCCAAAACGCGTTCGGGCCGTTTGCACCATCTTTTCAACACTGTCCTTCTTAGTGACGTCCGCCAATATCGGGATTGCTCTTCGTCCCAGGCGGCTCACCTGATCTGCAGTTGTTTCGGCGCTTTTCAGATCACTCTTTGCTATGATTGCGACATCAGCGCCTTCCCTGGCAAAAGCCAGACTGATGGCCCGGCCTATCCCTCTACCGCCGCCGGTTATGATTGAGCTAAGCCCTTCCAGTCTCATAAACCCATTCCCTTCTTCCAAAGGAAATCGCTGGCTCGGAATTGCAGAGGATCCTTCAACTTCCGTAATCTTTACCCCCTCCGCATTTCGAACACGGAATGGAGATCGAAATTAATGGGAGAGCATCAATATTCCTTTTAACTATGCAGTCGTGGCAACTTTCGGACTTTTTTGGATCATTCTTTTTTTGATCTTGTCCGAATAAAAGTTTATGTGCTTTCTCAAACGAGTTTTGGCTTTTTCATACTGACCTTTGGTAATAAGGTCGGCGACGGCCGTGTGATCTTCTAGACCATCCTCTTTGACATTTGGGCCAAATGCATAGAAGAATTGATATCTTTCAATGCTGTAGTGGATGGTGGAATAAAATTGCATTAACTTAAGGTTACCGGCCGCCTCGATAAGCTTGAAGTGATAAAAACGCGAATTGGCGAGTTTGGCCAATTTCTTTTCAGGAGGATCGTCTTGTGAAGGCATAGACGGGATATCAGGACCCTCCAGATAACAACTCAACAGGGAACAATCTGTGATGTGCTTTTGCTGCAGAAGATCGATGGCGAATGATTCGATCATAATTCGGATTTGGCTGACCTCGACAAAATCCTTGACGGACATTTCACTGACAAAGCTGCCTTTCCTCGGGAAGTTCTTGATCAGTCCTTCATATTCAAGTACACGCAATGCTTCCCGCAAGGGGGGCCGACTTATGCCCAGTTCAGAAGACAGCTGGTTTTCAATGAGAGAACTTCCGGGAGGTAGAATTCCCATGATGATCTGCTTCCGAAGGTGCTGGACGAGAGCCCGCGTAATCCCGATTTTCTCCTCCCAGATCGGGTCCTGAGAAAGAAGGTCTCTCTCAGTCTCTCTCATTTGTATACTGTCTACAGTCTTCAGCATGAACACATTATACTTCCCCGTTCATCTTTGTCAATAAAAAATTTTGGGGTTGCAGGAATTCATGAAGAATAGATGTTCAAAGTGCCGAACCTGCATGTTTCCACACAGGGTGGCTTACTGGTCTAAGCGCTTTTTTTCGTCAAAGACGATCCAGTGTAAACGGGGACAGGCAGCAGTCCATCCAGCACCTCGCCCAGGTTTTTTGTTCCCGAGTTGGACACAATGACTTTTTCTTTCTGTTCTTCAATCTTGGTTTCCCCCCAAGAAGGCCATCCCCAATCCACACTAAAGGACCAGCCTTTCCTTCCGGATCCCTCGTTTAAAGCGATCCAGACACCATCCGGCGACATTGACGAAAGGTTCCTCTCCCAAGACCATCTGAGCCATAACCTTGCCGACGGCGGGTGCAAGCATAAACCCGTGACCGCTGAAGCCAGCGGCCTGATAGTAGCCCGCAAGCCCCTCGACTGCGCCAAGGATTGGATTTCCATCGGGTGACATATCGTAATAGCCCTGCTGCACTCTTAACACTCCGGAGTCTTCCAGCCGTGGAAGGATCTCCAGCCCCAACTCGACCGATCTTTCAATGAACTCGTAATCGGACAGGTCCTCCGCACCCTCCCCTATGTAGGCCATATAGACATGACCCTCCTTGAGTTGTTTTCCGCCCCACCCTTTCTCGATGCTGGCAATACAAGGGTCCAGAAAATGCTCCTCGATACGTTGAGTAAAAAGCAGTCGCCTCTTCGATGGAACGACGGGCAGTTCTACTCCCGCCGATCCAGCCAGTTCCGCGGCATCGTATCCAGCTGCGTTGATCACGACCCCACAAGAGTAATGATCTTTCTTCCCCCTCACTCCGCAGACGCAATCTTCCTGGAGAAGGATCTCTTTTGCCTCATCAAAGATGATTCGAACGCCCTTTTCTCTTGCCCGTTTCGCCAGTACATTGGAAAACCCATAACTGTCCTCAAGGAAACCGTCTTCGGAACAGTATGCTGCTCCCAAGATCCCTTCGAGCCGGATTTCGGGAGCCAAGTCGTTTATCTCTTCGGGAGCAACAATTCGCGACGGTATTCCGAGGCTGTTCTGAAGGGCGACATTTCTTGTATAGGATTCCAGTATTTCCGGGGAAAACGCGAGGAAAAGATACCCGGACTGGACAAACTGGAGGGGAATATCAGGCACCAGCTCCCCTTCGATATCCTTGAAAAAACCGACAGAGGCCTTGGCCAATAGACACCCTGTTTCACTTGACCACTGTTGCCGTATGCCGCCGGGGCAGACTCCGGTCGCCTTGCTTGCGATAAATTCCTTCTCCAGGAGAATGACATCCCTCATGTTCGACTTGGTGAGATGATAGGCAATGGAGCATCCGATAACCCCTCCTCCTACGATCACGACATCCGCTCTCTGCATTTCAGACTCCTGAGCTTCTATCAATAGTTTTCGAAACAGAACGAGTCGGCGCCGGTGACTCTTTTCCTCTGCAAATCTCCTTTCCGATCTCTTTTTTCCCCTTTCGCGCCTTTTTCGCTAGTGATATTATTTTATATACATGATATATTATAGTAAAAAAATCAATAGGAGAGGAGAGAAATCTTGATGGGAGAGTCCGAGATCAACATCGGGAGCAAGATTCGAAAGGCCAGAATGGATGTAAATATGTCGATTAAAGCTCTTGCCGAGACTTCCGGCATGTCGGCCGCGGCCATTCAGAAGGTTGAAACCAATCGAATGGTGCCGACCATTACGTCATTATTGAAGATTTCACGCGCCTTGGGAAAGAAGGTGAGTTTTTTCATCCAGGAAGAAGACAATGCTAACAGAGTGATGCTTCTGAAAAAGGAAAAGAGAGAACGCTTTTACAGCGAGAAATCAAGGTGCTTTCATGAATATATCGTAGGCAATCTGGAAAATGGGATCCTGGAAGGCGGGATCTTCAACGCCCTCCCCGGGGGAAAAAGTGGAGAGACCCAGAACTCTCATCCGGGCGAAGAAATCATTCTGTGTCTCAGGGGTAAAATCAAGGTGGATATCGCACAACAGACATACACCCTGAAATCAGGAGACACCCTGCACTTCAAGTCGGACATTCCACATTGCTGGCGGAACATCAGCAGCTCCGACTCCAAGATCCTCTGGGTCTACACGGAGTCCGCTTCGTCGTCATAGGATTGTGGCCTGAAGTTTTCTGTTGACAAGTTCAATACTATAGTAAATCATTTCATATATAATAGTATACTATTTCTCCGACAAAATCAAGATGCATGAACGAAGCATCCAGCCTAGGGCGGAATCAAAAGGAGAAGAGGTGCTTTTCCAAGAATTAATTAAAATTGAGTCAGTATTGCAATAAAATATTCAATTATTCGATATCGAAAGCCTGGTTAGATTTAAGAGGCGTTAAACAGGAATGGATACAAGAGATGTAGCGGAATTTGTGGTGACCGCCAGCTTTGATAAGCTACCTACCAATGTGGTAGCCAAGGCCAAAATGTGCGTGTTGGACATTCTGGGTGGCTCTGTAGCAGCCCAGGAGACAAAGTCGGCAACCTGTGTCAGGGAAGTGGTACAGAGAATGGGTGGCAGAGAGGAATCTACATTGATTGGGATTGACACGAAGGTTCCTGCTCCCTTGGCAGCCTGGGCAAATGGCGTGCTGGCCAGCGCACTTGACATAGATGATGGCTGTTTTACACCTGGCTATCATGTCGGTCACCCTGGTGCAATAGTAGTCCCAGCGAGTCTGTCCGTGGCTGAATGTGAAAGTTCGTCGGTCAAAAGCCTTATAGAGGCTATTGTGGTCGGTTACGAGATTGGGATAAGAGCGGGCTACATACTGAGTTCATTATATCTGCCAGAGGCTGGCCCAGCAGGCCCTCTCGGCTGCTATGGCGCAGCAGCAGCTTCGGCAAAGCTACTACACCTGGACAGGGAAGAGACAATCAATGCCCTGCACATTGTCCATGACCATAACCCACTTCCACTGACAGGTGTGCCTTCTCGAATAGCTGGAATGACCAAGGAAAGAGTGGGCTGGGCGGTGCTGACTGGTGTATGTGCGGCTCTCCTAGCTCAACGAGGTTTCACCGGAAAGGCCTCGATTTACGAGAAGTTGCCGCCCCATGAAATACTGACTAGCCTGGGGACAAAATATGAGATGCTGAATATATACCACAAGCCCTATTGTTCCTGCCGGATCACCCATTGTGCGCTGGATGGCTTATCTAAGCTAATAAAGGAATTCAATCTCGTCGCCGAAGATGTTGTTAGCGTAACAATTATATCCAGTCCTTTTGTTGTGGGATTGAACAGCTATGAGCCAAACAGTACAGAGCAGGCGCAGTTCAGTCTACCTTTTGTCATTGGCGCAATGCTAGTCGATGGCAAAGTTGGGCCGGACCAGATAAACGACAGGAGATTAAGTGATAAGGCGATACTCGACCAAGCCAAAAAGGTTAAGCTAAAGCTTGACCCTACATATGATGCTCCCCGAGAAGGCAGTGGTCCAGGTGCAATAAGAGCGATTGTAAATATTGAGACCAAAGACGGCAAATATGAAACGCTCATAGATAGTGCTAAAGGGAGCCCTGAGAATCCACTCACTCCTGATGAGTTGAGAGACAAATTCAGATCTCTATCAACGAGGGTATTGGGCAAACGAAGGGCGGAGGGCGTGATTAAGTATGTTGATAACTTAGATAGCCTGAGCAATATCGGAGAGCTGATGAGCATGTTTACTGCGCAGAACAAATCCAAGTAAATGAGGGGCAAAATGAAATTGCCCTTTCAAACAAAAAGAAAATGGTGAAAGAAGGAGACAGAGAAAATGATTTATGGATGGGCAGGCACTGATTTAGAAATCGACTTATCCAAAGGAAACATTGAGAAAAAAGAAGGTGACTACGAGTTATATGAGAGTTACTTGGGAGCCAAAGGAACTAACACCAAGATACTATGGGATAGAGTCCCTCCTGAGGTTGCCCCGTTTTCTCCGGAAAATCTATTGATCATCGGCGCTGGCGTTCTAGATGGCACCATAGTCCCTTTTGCTAACCGCACTGCTATTACATTCAAGTCTCCAGTAACGGGTTTGTTGGGATATTCAATACTGGGGGGACATTTTGGACCCGAATTAAAGTATGCGGGGTACGACACCATAGTTATCTCGGGGAAATCCCCTGTTCCAGTCTACCTATGGATAAAAGACGACACGGTAGAGCTACGTGACGCCAGTCATCTCTGGGGGAAAGATACTCAGGAGACTCAACTAATGCTGCTAAAAGAGCTAAACGAAAAGAATGCTCAAATTCTGTGTATCGGTCCGGCTGGGGAAAATAAAGTCTATGCAGCCAGTATTGAACATAGCATTGGCATCAGCGCCAGCCGACGGGGAGTAGGGACCATTATGGGAGATAAGAACTTAAAGGCAATTGCCGTTCGCGGAACCAAAGATGTCTATATTGCCCGACCAGCCCCTCTTTATCAATTGTGCCAAGAGATACTTGGCCGGACAGGTTGGTTACTGGATGCCTGGGACACGTTTCCTTTTTTAGATGCCACATATCATCTGCCCATGGGGGCCTATGGCAATTTTAGAGAAGATCCTCAGCGCGAGGTTTGGGAGGCTCTCGAGAGGCAAAAGGAAATAGGTGAAGCATGCAAACCACTAAAGGTTAGGCGTCTAGGTTGCTCTAACTGTGGGATGCGGTGCCGGCAGATACAGCGTGCTTCTGACGGCAGATTGGTTGGATTGAAATGCTCAGCCCACACTAGGTCCATGATTGCTACCGAAGTATTTGATGGTCAAGCTAATATGGAATTCGTTAACCTGTGTGAAAAGTATGGACTTGACGCCCTGGCCGTACAGAATGTTGTCGCCTTTGTCATCGACCTTTATGAGAAAGGCATTTTGACTAAGAAAGACACCGATGGGATGCACCTGGAGTTTGGCAATATTGATGTAGCTCTAACACTGATTAAGAAAATGGCTTATCGTGAAGGGATTGGCGACATAATGGCCGAAGGCGCTTATCGGGCCGCCCGTCTCATCGGTAGGGGTGCCGAAAAATACGCCTTTACCACCAAAAAGTTAGAGTGTCGACACGACTTCCTGTTCAACCCCCAGGATGCTTTAGGGGAGGCCGTTTCAGATGGCGCAGACCATCACAAACTTCACACTGAGGTTCCTACGCCGCCTTACGATAAATATGATTGGTCTCCAGAGGAAGAAGAGGCGTATATAAAATCGGAGTTTTGGGGACACCCAAAGGAATTGGAAGAGCATTTTCGGAACCGTAAAGATGGGGTTAATTATGAAGGAATGTGTCAGTGGACTTGTTATGCCGATGAATGCGCGGCTGTTAACGATTCCCTTGGGCTCTGTGCTTGGTGCGCAGGATGGCTTGACCATCCACCTATAACTGGCATGGCTATGTTTGCCCATTTACTGTCATTAGTTACTGGAATGGATATTGATGAAACCGAGCTAAGAAAAGCAGCTCAGAGGATACAATGTCTGGTTAGGAGTTATAATGTTAGAGAAGGGCTAAGGAGGGATGCCGTAGCAGAACCTTTCTTCGATATAAAACCGCCTGAGTATGTAAAGCAGATCTATGGGGAAGTCGATCAGCTAGACCGCAATTCGCTCAATAAATGGATCGACCGGTTTTACGAATTGAAGGGTTGCGATAAGGAAGGTATTCCCACCAAAGAAACACTGGAGAAACTAGACCTGCGATATGTCCACCAAGAACTGGAACGAAGAGGAATTGCCGCTACACCGGTCTAGCGAATCTTATTCAAGAAACAAGGGGTCTCAAGTGAAAAGGACAAGGAAAATAAAATACATAAAAAGGATATCGGTGCTACGATCGACTATTCACATCAATGTGACATCCTGTCTGCTCACGGTCGGCGTTTCTCCGGCAGAACGAACGGACCCCGTCATATAGAAACTCCAGGGATGGCATCCAGAGATCGTGCGCTGTGGGAATGTCCCGGATGTGAAAGCAAATGAGAAAATGAGGTGGAAAAAGTGGAAGACCTTCACGTAATAGGTAAAAGTGTAAGACGTGTTGATGCGTTGGCGAAAGTTTTGGGGAAAGCCGTTTATAGTGACGACCTTGTGCTTCCACATATGTTGTACGGTAAAGCCTTACATAGTTCTTATCCTCATGCCCGGATTCTTAAATTGGATGTTTCAAAAGCTAAAGAGCTATCGGGAGTACATGCGGTTCTAACGGCTGAAGATGCGCCTAATAATAAGAAATACCATCGTACCGGCGATACTTGGGTGTTGGCTGACGGAGAAGTCCGTTTTATTGGTGATATTGTTGCTATTGTTGCTGCGAAAAACGAGGAAATTGCTGAAGAGGCAATCAGACTGATAGAGGTAGAATATCAACCCTTGCCTGTCGTTGCCTATATAAAAGAGGCTTTAACCGCTGATAATTTAACCCGTAACGATAAATCCGACAACATTGCTATGTCGTTTAATGTATCCAGGGGAGACGTTGAATCCGATTTCGAAAAAGCCGAAGTATTTGTAACCCACAGATATATTTTTCCATCTCTGCACCAGTTACATTTGGAGCCTAATAGTGCCACAGCGGTGTATGGGTTGGGCAAATTAACCGTGTATTGCGGCTCTCAGGTATGGTTTCGCACGCGTCATGAATTAGCTAAAATCACGGGGCTCGAAGAAGAAAACGTCATTGTAAAAGCCATGGAGATCGGGGGTGCCTTTGGAGCTCGTAATGAGCAAATAGTGCCGATATTGGCGGGTTTATTGGCAGTTGCCACGAAAAGACCTGTAAAATTTACCAATAGCCGCCTTGAAGAATTTCTTGCTACCCGCCCTTCGGTAGGTATGGAGATAGAGCTGAGCATGGCTGCCGATAGGGATGGCCGTTTATTGAGCAAAAAAGCAAAAGTATTTGCCGATTTCGGTGCCTTTACCAGCGATAGCGATGCTGTTCTGGGTATCGCCAGTTTGCGCGCGGATAACAACTACAATTTTAGGAGTGTCTACGTAGAATCTGTAGGCCTATATACCAACCATACTCCTACCTCAGCCTATCGCGGTTTTGGTAATCCGCAGATGCACTTTGCGCTTGAATCTTTGATAGATGAGTTGGCCGGGAAGCTTGAAATGGATCCCACCCTTGTAAGGTCAAAGAATTTCATAAAGCCCAATCAAACCGGCATTCATGGATATCAAGTCACCAGTTGCGGTCTTGAAGAATGTATGGCAAAGGCCAAAGAATTAATAAATTGGGATGAAAGGATAAAGAATAAACCTCCTGGCAAAGGACTGGGGGTTGCAGCGCTGGTCCATGTGTCCAGCAGTCGTGCCGGTGAACCTGAATTTGCGGGCAGCTGCTCAATGCTTCGCCTTGACAGCAATAGAAAATTTACTGTTTTTGTTGGTGAATGCGAGATGGGCCAAGGTGCCTGCACGGTAATGGCGCAGATAGTGGCCGAAGAATTCGGCATCTCTCCACAAGATGTTACCGTAGTTATGGGAGATACTGATCTGACTCCTTTTTCCACCGGTACTCACGGGAGTAAACTTGCTACCAATTTGGGAAATTCTATGCTTTTTGCCTGTAAGGAAGTGAAGGAAAAACTCACAAAATGCATACGTGAGCATTTAGGTACGGGTCCAGTTGATATCAAGGACGGTAATATCGTAGGCTCCTATACCGGTGAATTCCTGATGACCCTTGCAGAAGGAGTAGAGCGGGCCTGCTATGCCAACAGCGGTTGTCCTTTTATCGGATTAGGGATTTTTGAACCAAAAACAGTAATGGGTGACAGAACCGGATATGGGCATATTGCCCCTACATATTCATTCGGTATTCAGATGGCTGAAGTCACCGTGCTTGAAAATGGTCATTATACTATTGATAAACTCATTTCTGTTCATGATATTGGCAGGGTTATAAACCAACAGATGGCATTGGGGCAGGTCTATGGTGGAGTCATGCAGGCAGTAGGTTGTACAAGTATGGAAGATTTATCAGTAAATAAAGAGGGTATCTATCAAGCCAATACTTTGCTGGAATATAAGCCCCCAACAATTTTGGAAATGCCGGAGCTCTTCGGCGGATTTGTCGAGACAATCGATCCCTATGGCCCATACGGTGCTAAAGGAATAGCGGAATGCCCAAATATTTCAGTTGCTCCGGCAGTCACTAATGCCATTTATAATGCTTGCGGTTTGCGCTTTGACGATATTCCAGTTACCCCGATAAAAATACACCAGAAAATGATTGAGGCCAAAGGGAATAAAGGGAAAGAGAGCCCTCGCTGATTCGATCGTTTGATTGAATAATCGTGGATCGATGACGCCAGTTTTCAAGTAACCGGAAAAGGAGAGATTTCATCGTGGAAGACCGTACTATATGCTTAAGAATTAACATCAATGGAATAGATTATAGAGAAGATATACCGTCGGATATCACGTTATTGGATTACTTGCGTAAATATAGACAATTAATGGGAACAAAAAAAAATTGTGGTGCCGGTGAATGTGGAACCTGCACAGTGCTTTTGGATGGACGTGCTGTCTATTCGTGCATAACTTTAGCTATTCAAGCTTATGGAAAGAAGGTAGAGACTATCGAGTCTTTGGGTGATGAGGAAAGTCTTCATCCAATTCAACAGGCTTATCTGGATGCAGGAGCCTTACAGTGTGGTTATTGCACACCCGGAATGATTATGACAACAAAGGAGCTTTTAGATAATAATCCCTATCCTCAGGATCGGGAAATACGAGAGGCCCTGGCAGGCAATATATGTCGCTGCACCGGCTATAGACAAATTATAGAGGCTGTTAAACTGGCAGCACGGAAGATGTCCGGTGGGAAAACAGAAAGGGACGACGGTCATGAATGTTAACAGAATGGAGAGTCTTGATTCTGCATGCAGATTTTTGGAGGAAAATCCTCAGGCGAAACTTATCGCAGGCGGAACCGATTTGATCCCGCGTCTCAACCAAAAGATCGAAAGCCGTGAAGACCTTTGCTTTCTTGACAATTTGGAAGAATTGCGGGGGATTAAGGGAAATGACGATGGTCATATGTTTATAGGCGCTTTAACGCGACTGGTGGAACTATCCAAAAGCCCGTTTCTTTCAAACTATACTGCCCTGATAAAGGCTGCCGGGAAGGTAGCTTCACCTCAAATTCGTAATCAGGCCACCATCGGTGGAAATATATTGCAGGAAAATCGTTGTATGTATTTCAATCAAGCGGTTCCTTGGTCAGAAATAAATCTTTGTTATAAGCGGGGCGGCAATAAGTGCTATCAGTATAAGAACAGTAAGGAATGTATGGCATTATTTCAATCGGATATCGCACCTGTTCTGATAGCCTATGGTGCTAAAGCATTAATTTATAGTAATGATAATACTAGAGAAATACCTGTAAGCGATTTA